>Ga0302178_10000545_pt1 | contig 33943 bp, 27 predicted proteins | sample I_Palsa_E1_3_FD_198790 | JGI IMG/M metagenome (GOLD analysis project Ga0302178, IMG submission 198790) | Peat permafrost microbial communities from Stordalen Mire near Abisko, Sweden - I_Palsa_E1_3 | ecosystem: Environmental > Terrestrial > Soil > Palsa > Peat permafrost | place: Sweden... | reverse complement strand
CGCAGGCCCGGGTTCTGGCCGTAGGCCTCATCAGCGGTGAACCAGGAGAACGGCACCCCGGCCGCCACGGCGCGCCCGGTCATCTTGCGGGCTAGTTCCGGCTTCGTCGCGAACGCCACGTCATCGCCGATCCCCGCCTCCCGGCACCTGTCCCGGTCCGATGCCCACGACTCCGGCAGGTACAGCTCCCGGTCGATCAGCGCCCGCGAGCCGTCCGGCGCGGCGTAGGCCAGGAACACCCCGAGCTGGCAGTTCTCCACCCGCCCCGCAGTCCCGGAGTACTGCCGCTGCACCCCGGCCGACCCGCGGCCCTTCTTGAGGAACCCGGTCTCATCAGCGACCAGCACCCCGGCCGGATGACCGATCCGCGCCGTCACGTAGCGCCGCAGCGCGTCCCTGACCGCATCCTCGTCCCACGCATAGAAGTTCAGCAGCCGCTGCATCCCGCCCGGGCCCGCGTCCCCCGCGAACTCCGCGATCGTCCACCCGTTCTTGCGCTCCTCATGAGACAGCAACCCCAGCAGGTAACCCCGCGCCCGCCGCCGCGACGGCGCCTGCGCGAACTCACCCGCCACCAGCGCGAACATCTCGCTGAACGCCTCAGACCACGCCACCAGCCCAGCATCCGGAGCCATCTCCGGCATCACCGCGTCCACCACAGCAGTCATAAACCATCAGCATGGCCAGCGCGAGCGCGACGGTCACGCAGCCACGCCGCACACGATAACGAGCTGCTGCTGTAGTACTAGGCCGGGCAGAGCCACTCGCCGGGACCACCCGTCGGCTCCGCGCCCGCCCCGCCGCCGGGCGGCGGGTAACTGACCCTCAGGCTGAACGCATGCGGCGTCGGGCCGTGTGCTCGCAGGTGCCTGATGCGCTCCTCGGCCTCGCCGGTGCCGGGACGGTGCCCGGCGGGAACCCACCAGCACGCCATATACGCCTCGCGCATCGGCTGGAACCACTCCCGGCGGCGGCGCATGATCTGGCGGTGCGTCTCGCTGTATACGAACGCGCCCAGGTGCTCGATGCCGGTCCAGACGGACATGTTCAGTATGACGCCGGCGCTGCCGGCCGCGTCCCACTCGAATGCCTGGACCGCCGTCGCGTTCCCGTCCTCGGTCTGCAGCCGCCAGACGAATCCGGGAGCCTGGTCGGCGGCGGCGTTGACCGGATCGAGCGCAGCCATGAAGTCCGCCAGGGCCGGCGAATCGATCGGCGCGGTCAGCCGGCCGATATTGACCTGCGCGAGCTCGAACTCCACGCCATAAGTCTGCCATCTCCCAGCCAGGCGGCCCCCCTTGTGTCAGACCCTCCCGCTACCGTCACGGCATGGACATGAAACTTGAGGTTGTCTTCGTTCCCGTCACCGACGTCGACCGCGCCAAGGCGTTCTACGTGGACCAGGTCGGCTTCAGCGCCGATCACGACGTCCAGGTCAATCCGGAGCTGCGCTTCGTGCAGCTCACCCCGCCCGGTTCCGCCTGCTCCATCGTGATGGGCGTCGGGGTCACCCAGATGACACCCGGCTCGCAGCAGGGCGTGATGATGGTCGTCGAGGACGCCGCGGCCGTCCGCGAGCAGCTACTCAGCAACGGCGTGAAAGCCAGCGAGATCGACGTCCAGCCGTGGGGCTCGTTCGTCACCTTCGCCGATCCCGACGGCAACACCTGGTCGCTGCAGCAGCTTCCGCCGCGCGGCTAGTTCGGCGCCAGCCTGGTCGTCTTCCTGACGCGGCAGCACCAGCCGGCGGGCCGCTGAAGCCAAGCTGTGCCGGCTATGAGAACCGGATATGAAGATGGGTGTCCCCCGAGAAGATGGGCGTCCTTCGAGAAGATGGGTGTCCCCCGATGGAGCCGATGATTCGGCGCGCTGGCCATGCCGACGGTCAGGCGATTGCCCGGCTGCGCCGCGAGTGGACGGAAGAACAGCAGGACGAGGGCGCCGATCGGGACTTCGAGCAGCGGTTCGCCGCCTGGTACGCGCGGGAATCGGCACGCCGCGTTACCTGGCTCGCGGAGGTTGACGGCCGCGTGGTCGGCATGATGAACCTCGCCGTCTTTGAGCGGATGCCAAGGCCGGGTCACCCAGCTAGCTACTGGGGCTATCTGGGCAACGCCTTCGTGCTTGCGGAACACCGGAACAAGGGCATCGGCAGGCGTCTCATCGACGCCGCAGTCGATCATGCCGCCAGGAATGACTTCGCCCGGGTAGTCGTGAGCCCGAGCGAGAGATCCATCCCGTTCTACGAGCGAGCTGGCTTCGGTCCCGCTGACGTTCTCATGGTGCGTGGCCGCGGGCACGCTGGTTAGTGTTGGCCTGGATGTCTTCTGAGGTGCTGAGCCTGCGTGCGCTGAATCGCGCGCTGCTCGACCGGCAGATGCTGCTGTGCCGTACTCCCCTGCCTGATGCGGCGACCCTGCCTGATGCGGCGACGCGAACCGAGCCGGGCATCGAGACGCCAGCCGAGCGGGTCGCCGAAACGCGGGCCGAGCGGGTGATCGAGACGGTCGAGCATCTGATCGGGCTGCAGGCCCAGGCGCCGTTCCCGCCCTACTACGGCCTGTGGTCCCGGCTGGACGGCTTCCGGCCGGACGATCTGGCGGAGCTGATCCTGGACCGCCGGGTTGTCCGCATCGCGCTGATGCGGGGAACGATCCACCTGGTCTCCGCCCGCGACTGCCTGTTGCTGCGGCCCCTGCTGCAGCCGGTACTCGACCGGAGCCTGAACGTGGTTTTCGGCGCGCAGCTCGCAGGCATGGACCTGGTCGCGCTCGCCGCGGCCGGGCGGCTTCTCGTGGATGAGAAGCCGATGACATTCAGCGAACTCGGCGCGCGGCTGGCGGAGACATGGCCAGATCATCCCCCCGCCGCGCTCGCCCAGGCTGTCCGCGCGCTTGTGCCTCTTGTCCAGGTACCGCCGCGTGCCGTGTGGGGTGCCGCGGGCCGGGCAGCCCACACTTCCGCCGAGTCCTGGCTGGGCCGGCCGCTGGAACGCGACCCGCCGCTGGAGCCGCTCGTCATCCGGTACCTGGCGGCATTCGGGCCCGCGACGGTCAGGGACATCCACGCGTGGTGCCACCTGCCCGGGCTCCGGGAGGCCGCCGAGCGGCTCCGGCCAGGCTTGCGCACGTTCCGTGACGAGCACAGCAACGAGTTGCTCGACCTGCCCGACGCCGCGAGACCCGATCCCGCCCGGCCGGCTCCGGTGCGCCTGGTGGCCGAGTTCGACAACCTTCTGCTCTCCCACGCCGACCGCACTCGCGTCATCAGCGAGCAGAACCGCAGGCGGTTGTATACCAGGAACGGGATCTTTCCCGGGACCGTACTCGTCGACGGTTTCGTGCTGGGCATATGGCGAATCACCCGGTCCCGGGGCGCCGTGACGCTGACGTTCGAGATGTTCGAGTCCATCAGTAAGCGCGATCGCGATGCTGTTGCGCTTGAGGGCGAGCGCCTGCTCGCGTTCGCCACGGCTGCGTCGCTGGTGCACGACATCCGGTTCGAGCCGATCACCTGAATGGTCGCGGCAGGCCGGCTAGGCCGGGTAGATGTCGGGGGTGGCGGTGTGGGTGCGGCCGGATGGGGTGGTCCATAGGAAGATGCCAGGGGCGGTTTGAGTCAGGTTCCAGCCGGGATGGTGCTTGAGCTGGTGATCGGCGCGGCATACCCCGCCAAGATTGCAGGCGCAGGTGATTCCGCCATCGTCGTAGGGCACGGTGTGGTCGAGGTCGCCTCTCCAGGCGGGTTGCCGGCAGACGGGCAGCCGGCAGGTCAGATCCCGGGCGGCGATCTGCTCCCGCAGCCGGGGCGCGGGCCGGTAACCCGGGCTCGCGGCAGTATGGGCGCAGCCGCCCGCCGCGGCGTCGGCGGCCGCGGCGTCCCGGGCGCGGGCGGCGGCGGTGGCAGCGGCCCGTAGAGCCCGGGCGAGGATCCCGCGCGGCGGATCCGGGCCCGTCCCGGATCCCGGCCAGGGGATCTGCGGGCCGGTCAGGATGTCTTCGCCGATGGTCAGGGTGATCCGGGCGACCAGCCCGGTGCCGGCGCTGGGTCCTGCCCGGGCGCTGGGCCTCGGCGGGCCGTCGCGCCGCGGGCCGTCGCGGCCCCGGGCGCGGGGAACCCGTGCGACCACCAGGGCCTGCCCGGTGGTGCTGGTCACGATGACGCGCCACTCGGTGCCGGGGTCGCCGGCTGCGCAGTCGGCGAGGTGCCGGGCCTGGGTGGCGGTGACGGGCCCGATCCGGCCCAGGGAGCCAGGCGCCTGGGAGGTCCCGGCCAGCGTCTGCCAGGGCAGGCACACGTCCAGCAGCCCGCAGGGACGGCAGTCGCCCGGCCCGGGCGGGGCGGGCGCGATGAGCGCCGGCAGCGCCGGCCAGTCCCTGACCGGGCCGCGCCACGAGAAGTCATCGTCCCCGCCCATGCTGGCCAAGCCACTCCCCAGGCCATCATCATCCGGGCCGGGACCGTCGTCATCGGCCGGGGCGTCTTGATCGGTCAGCGGTGGCACGTCATCGTCATCCGGCGGGCCATCGTCGCGCAGCCTGTCGTCCGGCGGGCTGGCCGGTGCCGGTGTGTCGTCCCGGCCGGGTCCGGCGCCGGGATCCTCGCCGGGACCGGGGTCGCCGGGACCGTCGCCAGGGTCATCGTGCGGCGGGTCGTCGGGGGGCGCGCCGTCGGGAGGAGGGATCAGCGGCAGGGTGCCGAGCAGCAGTCCGAGGTAGGTCTGGGCGCGGAGCAGGTCCATCCCGCCGCCGGCGCCGGAGGCTTTCATGGCCCGGGCCATCGCGGTGATCCGCGCCATCGCCGCCGCTGCGTGCACGGCGGGCAGCCGCTGGCCGGCCAGCGTCGCGGTGTTCTCCTGATCGGGGTACAGCACCACCTTCGACCGGCGTTCGGTTTCTTTGCGGCGTTCCTCCGCGCCGGCCGGGTCGACGGCGATCACGGCGCGGCGCAGCGCCGCGCGCAGCATCCCGGTGGTCTGGTCCCCGGCCGAGGGCAGCACCCGGTCCTGGACTTTCCGGGCGTTCTCGTCGCTGAGCGGGCCGGTTGCCTCCGCGATCAGCCGCGCCCGCGCCAGGTCGATGACCCCGGACTCCAGCGCCGCGCCGGTCGCCGCCAGCCGCCAGCCCAGCTGCACCGCCAGATCCGCCCACCACGACGCTCCGAACCGGGACATGGTCAGCTCCAGCGCCACCTCCGCGGCCGCCGACGCCGGGATCCGGGCCGGGCGGCCGTCTGGCCCGGTGCCGATGTCCTTATCGCGGGCCGCCGCGCGGGCGGCGATCTGGGCGACCGCGGCCAGTTCCCTGGCCTGCGCCCAGGACGCCAGCCGCCGCCACGAACCCGCGACCGCCGCCAGGTCCCAGCCCGCGAGATCGCCGGCCGGCGCCATCGCCAGCCACGCCGCCAGGTCTGGGCCCGGCTCAAGCTTCTCGGCGACCCGCCCGGCCAGCACCCAGGCCGGCCGCCGACCCCCGCCACCCTGCTCCAGGCCCTCCGGAGCCAGGCCGTCCAGGCCCTCCGGATCCAGGCCGTCCAGGCCCTCCGGATCCAGGCCGTCCAGGCCCTCCGGATCCAGGCGCTCCGGGTCGTCTCGATTCAGGCCATCCGGGTCGTCTCGGGCCGTCTTGTCATCGCCCAAGCTACTTGCACCGGCTGCACCCTCGCCCTCGCCCCGGCCCTTGCCCTCGCTGACGGCACCGGACAGCTCGCCGAGGCCGACGGCGCCGGCGCCGGACAGCGGGACAGCGCGGGAAGCCACACTGCCGGAGGCGGCACCAGCCGCAACGCCGGAGCGCGGCGCGTCCCCGCTGATGCTGTCCATCAGCACATCGAAGTCCAGCTCCCAGGACCATGACAGGCCCTGCGGGGAACCCGTGCCGACTACGTCCTCCGCCATCCGGGTCACCTCCCGCCAGGCCCGCCATCCCCGGGTCCCGCCCGGAGAATCTGTCTTAGACCACAGTAACGAACACCACCGACAAAACCGACCTATAGACGAAAAGAAATTCGATTAATTTGGTTGAGTCAGGAAGGCGATCGCACTGCCCGAGTCGGCAGCGCACCGCCTCGTCGGCAGCGCACCGCCCAGTTGAGTCTGCAAGTTCTGCGGTTAGAACGGAGGTGCGCCCCGGCCCATTCGCCGGGTCGCCAACCTGGTCATGGAGCCGGTCCAAGCGCAAGCCGGGTCGGCTCATCCCTGGTCAGCTGGTCAGGATCGGGCGATCGCGTAGCGGCCGGGCTCGCGCCGCAGCCATTGCCAGAAGGTCCGGCGCGGCGGGCGCGCGGTGATGCTTCCACTGCCGACCTTGCCAGACACCTCGATCTGGAGCGCGACCGGCATGTCGTGCCCCCACGGCGTCCTGACCTTCACGCTGCCGCTCCGGATCGCCACGTCCTCGGTGCCGACCGCGATTCCCGGCTTCGTCACGAGCTTCAGGCTTCCGCTGCGGACCTCGGCGTCGATCTGGAGCGAGGACGCGGACAGCACTGCCTCGGTGAAATCGAGCGTGACGTTGCCGCTGGTCACCCGCACTTCGATCCGCTGTGGCACCACCCACCGGCCATCGCGCTTGACGTTGCCGCTCTGGCAGCTGATGCGGACGACGTCCTTCGGCGCTGGCGTCAGCGCGCCGGACGCGAATCCCGGTGCTGCCGGCAGGTCGCTGGTCAGCGCCGCCAGTTCGCCGTGTGTGCGCGCGGTCAGCGCAACCTCGAGCCGCTCGTCGAGTTCCGCCGCGGTCAGCCGGCCGTCACCGGCGGCCACCCGCAGCAGGTCGACGACGCGGTCCCTGTCCTCGTGCGACGCGCGCACGTTGCCGGCTGCCATCTCGCCGCCGGGCCCCAGCGGGGAAACCTCTCCCGTCATGGACCGACTGTAAGGCCGCGACGGCTGACCCGGCACCCGCCGTGGGCGGAAAGGGCCAGCGCCCACATACCGGGGCGGCGCGTTCCCAGCCGGCCGATGACCCGGCTCCAGCCGGCCGATGACCGCCGTTCCAGCCGGGAGGTGACGCTGTCTCGGCACTGGCCGCGCGGGCCCCGTTCATCCGCTGTGAGGCACCGCCGCGCGGCCGCCGTCTGCCGCTGCCGCTACCTGCTGCCAGGTCCTGCCGCTGCGCACGCTCGCCGGGCGCTCGGCGACGATGTCCGAGCCCGACCGGGCGTCATCGTCGCGCGCCTTCACCAGGAGCCAGCGACGCTGGCCGGTCCGGATCAGGGAGAACCGGCCGGCCAGCTTGTGCCCGTGCAGGCTGAAGGACAGCTGGCCCGGCTCGTCGCGCAGGATGTCAGCGGTGCCCTCATCCCAGATGATCACTGCGCCGGAGCCCCGTGACTGCCCTTCGTGAACGCCCTCGAAGTCGCCGGCCTCCAGGGAATGGTCCTCCACCGGCACGGCCAGCCGCCGGACGCCAGGATCCAGCGACGGGCCCTTCGGCACCGCCCAGGATCGCAGTACCCCGCCGATCTGCAGGCGCAGGTCAAAATGCAATCTGGTCGCGTCATGAAGCTGCACCACGAAGCGCGAGGACGAGACCACGCTCCAGTATGCCCAGCATCAGGTCCGGTTGCCTGGGTACGGTGGCCCGGTCCGGCAATCCGGTAACCGGTCCGGTAATCCGGTAAGGAGAGACCATGACCTTGTTCGACCTGTCCGGGAAGACGGCCGTCGTCACCGGGGGAACCCGCGGGATCGGCCTCATGATGGCGCGCGGCCTGCTCGAAGCCGGTGCCCGCGTTTACATCAGCTCGCGCAAGGCCGACGCGTGCGCCGCCGCCGCTGCGGAACTCGCCGACTACGGGACGGTCGAGGCAGTCCCGGCCGACCTGTCCGCCGAGGCGGAATGCCTGCGCCTCGCCAGCGAGATCGGCGAGCGCGAGCAGACCCTGAACATCCTGGTGAACAACGCGGGAGCCACCTGGGGCGCGCCGCTGGCGGAGTTCCCCGCCGCGGCCTGGGACAAGGTGGTTGACCTGAACCTGAAGGCCCCGTTCTTCCTTACCAGGGCGTTCCTCCCGCTGCTGGAGGCGGCCGGCACGCACGACGACCCGGCCCGGGTCATCAACGTCGGGAGCATCGACGGACTGCATGTTCCGTCGCTTCCCACCTACTCCTACTCGGCCAGCAAGGCCGGGCTGCACCATCTGACCCGGGTGCTGGCCAGGGAACTCGGCCCGCGGCACATCACCGTCAACGCGGTAGCGCCCGGGCCGTTCGAGTCCAAGATGATGGCCGCGACCCTGCGGCAGTTCGGGGACGAGATCACCAGCCAGGCACCGCTGCGGCGGATCGGCCGTCCCGACGACATGGCCGGGGTCGCCGTCTACCTGTCCGCGCGGGCGGGGGCTTTCGTCACCGGCGCCGTGATCCCGGTCGACGGCGGAATCGCCACCACGGTCTGACCGGGGCCGGGAAACGCCGTCTCGCGCCGACGTGGACTCACCGTGCGGCCGGGCTAACCCTGATGCTGCCAGCGGGCACTATGAGATGTGGCCGTAGGGGGTCTGAGGAAGAGCAGTACAGGATCCTCCGCGGCTCGCGCAGGGTGCGGCCCGCCTCGGGGAGCGCGTACTCGACGCGGACCGGAACTTCGGGGTAGACGCGCCGGCGCAACTGTGAGCAGAAAGGCACCTCATGTCTCGCATTACCGTCATCGGCGGCACCGGCTATGCCGGCTCGGCCATCGTCGCGGAGGCCGCTGCTCGCGGTCACCAGGTCACCGCACTGAGCCGCTCGCTCCCCGACGCGCCGATCCCGAACGTCACCTATGTCCAAGGCGACGCCACCGACGAAGCAACGCTCCCGGCACCCATTCAGGGCGCGGACGTCGTCGTGGGCGCACTCGCCCCGCGCGGCCCGCTGGCCGGCACCTTCCGCGACGTCTACGGCACCATCGCGCGCCTGGCCGATGCCGCAGGCGTACCCCTGTTCGTCGTCGGCGGCTACTCGTCGCTGCGCCCGGCGCCCGGGGCAGATCGCTTCGTCACCGACCTCAGCCACATCCCCGCAGAGCTCCACGACGAGATCCGCGCCGGGGCGGCACTCATCATCGAGGACCTCCCGGCCACGCCCGCGACACTCGACTGGGTCTTCGTGAGCCCGGCGCTCAGGTTCGGCGCGCGCATGCCCGGCGAACGACTCGGCCGTTACCGGCTCGGCGGCGACGTCGCGGTTCAGCCCGAGGACGGCGGCGCGATCTCCGCCGCGGACTACGCCCTCGGGTTCGTCGACCTGATCGAGAAAGGCGACCACCACAGGGCACAGGTCAACCTCGGCCACTAAGCCCGGACGAACGCGCACGCGACGTCGAAGTCCAGGGCGGCTTGCGCAGGCGCGGCCCCTGCTGGCCCACGCGCAGCGGATCGCCCCGCCGCCGGCCTGCGTGTACCCGGCCGCCCGCGTGAATTCACCGACCCGCCGGGGAGTCCGGGGTGCTGGCTGGGGTAGACAAGGGCAGGCGGGCTGTGCAGGGACGCGGTCCAGCAGGGCCGAGGGAAGGGAAAGCACGTGAGGGCCACCGAGATTCTGCACGAGCGCGGCCAGAGCCTCTGGCTCGACAACATCACCCGCGCCATGCTCAACTCCGGCACGATCCAGCACTACATCGACGATTACTCGGTGACCGGCCTCACCTCGAACCCGTCGATCTTCGACAAGGCGATCGGCTCGGGAGACTACGACGAGTCGATCGCCGCGAAGGCTACGGCCGGCCTTTCCGGCGAGGAGCTGTTCTTCGAGCTTGCCATCGAGGATCTGCGCCGCGCGGCCGATGAGTTCCTGGGCATCCACGAGCGGACCGACGGGGTCGACGGCTGGGTGTCGCTCGAGGTCTCGCCGCTGCTCGCGCATGACACCGAGCGCACCGTCGAGGCCGCGGCCAGGCTGCATGCCCAGGCGGCCCGGCGGAACCTGTTCATCAAGATCCCCGGCACGCCCGAGGGGCTGCCGGCCATCACCGAGTCGATCGCCGCCGGGGTGCCGGTCAACGTCACGCTGCTGTTCTCCCCCGAGCAGTACCTGGCCGCCGCCGACGCCTACCTGCAGGGGGTGGAGCGGCGGATCGCGGCCGGCCTCGACCCGGCCATCGGGTCCGTCGCCTCGATCTTCATGTCCCGCTGGGACGTGGCCGTCTCCGGCAAGGTCCCGGCCGCGCTGACCGACCAGCTCGGCCTGGCCGTCGGGCTGGACACCTACCGCGCCTACCGGCAGCTGCTGGGCTCGGACCGGGTGCTCCGGCTGGAGAATGCAGGCGCGCGGATGCAGCGGCTGCTGTGGGCGAGCACGGGCACCAAGAACCCGGACGCGCCCGACACGCTGTACGTGCACGGCCTGGCCGCGCCGTTCACGATCAACACGATGCCGGACAAGACACTGGAGGCGTTCTACGATCACGGCGAGGTGGGCGATCCGATGCCCGCCGACGGCGGCGACTGCGACGAGACCCTGGCCCGCTTCGCCGACGCGGGGGTGGACGTCAAGGCGCTCGCCACCCAGCTGCAGACCGAGGGCGCCGCGTCGTTCGTCGACGCGTGGACCGACCTGATGGACAGGATCGCGTCGCAGAGCCGGTCACTCACCTGAGCGGCGAGCGACGAGACCCCCGACAGCCCCACCCCTGGAGGAACGACCGATGCCGATCATCCCGCTTCGCGAGCGCCCGTCGTGGAAGGCGCTGGAGCAGCACCACGCCGAGATCGGCGGGCGGCACCTGCGCGAGCTCTTCGCCGAGGATCCGGGCCGCGGCGAGCGGCTGGCCGCCGAGGCGGCCGGACTCTACCTGGACTACTCCAAGAACCGGGTCACCGACGAAACGCTGCGGCTGCTGCTCCAGCTCGCCCAGGAATCCGGGCTTGAGCAGCGCAGGGACATGATGTTCGCGGGCGAGCCGATCAACGTCTCGGAGCACCGGTCGGTGCTGCACGTGGCGCTGCGGATGCCGAAGGGCAGCTCGCTGGTGGTGGACGGCACCGACGTGGTCGCCGAGGTGCACGAGGTGCTCGAGGCGATGGCGGACTTCGCCGGGCGGGTCAGGTCGGGGCAGTGGCAGGGCTTCACCGGCAAGCCGATCAGGAACATCATCAACGTCGGCATCGGCGGCTCCGATCTCGGGCCGGTGATGGCGTATGAGGCGCTGCGCTACTACACCCGGCGCGACCTGACGTTCCGCTTCGTCTCCAACGTCGACTCGACCGACTTCGCCGAGGCGACCCGCGACCTGTACGCCGACGAGACGTTGTTCATCATCTCGTCCAAGACCTTCGGCACGCTGGAGACGCTCACGAACGCGCGCTCGGCGCGGGACTGGGTGGTCGGCCAGCTTGGCGACGAAGCGGCGGTGGCGAAGCATTTCGTGGCCGTCTCGACGAACGCCGAGCGGGTGGCCGAGTTCGGCATCGACACCGCGAACATGTTCGGCTTCTGGGACTGGGTCGGCGGCCGGTACTCGATGGACTCCGCGATCGGCCTGTCGACCATGCTCGCGATCGGGCCCGGGCATTTCGGCGAGCTGCTGGCCGGGTTCCACGAGATGGACGAGCACTTCCGCACCGCCCCGCTGGCCGCGAACCTGCCCGTGCTGATGGGGCTGCTGGCCGTCTGGTACGCGGACTTCTTCGGCGCGCAGACCACCGGCGTAATGCCGTACGAGCAGTACCTGAAGCGGTTCCCCGCCTACCTGCAGCAGCTCACGATGGAGTCGAACGGCAAGCACGTGACCATCGACGGCGCCGCGGTGGACTACGAGACCGGCGCGGTCTACTGGGGCGAGCCGGGCACCAACGGGCAGCACAGCTTCTACCAGCTCATCCACCAGGGCACGAAGCTGATCCCGGTCGACCTGATCGGCTTCGGGAAGACCCTGAACCCGCTGCGCGATCACCACGACATCCTGTCGTCGAACGTCTTCGCGCAGGCCCTGGCGCTGGCGTTCGGCAAGACCGAGGAGGAGGTGCTGGCCGAGGGAACCCCGGCGGAGGTGGCGCCGCACCGGGTGATGCCGGGCAACCGCCCGACCAACGTGCTGCTGGCCGAGAAGCTGACGCCGCGGCTGCTCGGCGTGCTGGTGGCGCTGTATGAGCACAGCGTCTTCACCCAGGGAACCATCTGGGGGATCGACTCCTTTGACCAGTGGGGCGTCGAGCTCGGCAAGGTGCTCGCCGCCGCGATCATCCCGGAGCTGGAAAGCGACGCCGAGCCCGAGCTCGCGCACGACTCGTCGACCAACGCCCTCATCCGGCGTTACCGCAGCCTGAAGAGCTAGACACTAGCCTGAAGAGCCACACCAGCGAGGAGAGCAATGACAACCGACAGGCCCATGCAGCTCGGCATGATCGGGCTCGGCCGGATGGGCGCGAACCTCGTCCGCCGGCTGATGCGGGACGGTCACCGCTGCGTCGTCTACGACCACACGGCTGACCACGTGAAGCAGCTCGAGAGCGAGGGCGCGACCGGCGCCACGTCACTGGCCGGCTTCGTCGCGAAGCTGGAGAAGCCCAGGGCGGCGTGGATGATGCTGCCGGCCGCGGTCACCGGCGACACGCTCGACCAGCTGGCGGAGCTGCTCGAGCCGGGCGACACGGTGATCGACGGCGGCAACTCCTACTACCACGACGACATCACCCGGGCGAAGCAGCTGGTCCCGAAGCAGATCCACTACGTGGACTGCGGCACCTCGGGCGGCGTGTTCGGCCTGGAGCGGGGCTACTGCCTGATGATCGGCGGCGAGGACGAGGCGGTCGAGCGGCTTGACCCGATCTTCCGCACGATCGCGCCGGGCTTCGGCAGCGCCGAGCCCACCCCCGGCCGTACCCGGACGACGGGGACCGCCCCGGACGGCTACCTGCACTGCGGGCCGAACGGCGCCGGGCACTTCGTCAAGATGGTCCACAACGGCATCGAGTACGGCATGATGGCCGCGATCGCCGAGGGCCTGTCCATCATCAAGCACGCCAACATCGGCAAGACCAGCACCTCCGCGGCCGACGCGGAGACCACGCCGCTGCGCGACCCCGAGTTCTACCAGTACGACATCGACGTCGCCGAGGTCGCCGAGGTATGGCGGCGCGGCTCGGTGGTCGGCTCCTGGCTGGTCGACCTGACCGCCGACGCGCTCGCCCGCTCGCCGCAGCTCGACGACTTCGAGGGGCGCGTCTCGGACTCCGGCGAGGGCCGCTGGACGGTGCTCGCCGCGGTGGACGAGGGCGTTCCGGCACCCGTCATCACCGCGGCGCTGATCCAGCGGTTCGAGTCGCGCGGGCTCGGCGAGTTCACCGACAAGATCCTTTCCGCTATGCGCAGCGAGTTCGGCGGCCACGCGGAGAAGAAGGTCTAGCGCAGGTCCCGCCGCTCGACCGACTCGCCGCGGCCGATCAGGACGACCGCGACAAGGTCGGGCGGGAAAAGGCCGTGCTGGACCAGCCCCGGCGTGGCGGACAGCCAGGCGGCCAGCTCCGCCGGGTCGTCGACGGGGCCCTGATAGTCGGCGATAACGCCGCCGTCGGGGCTCCGGGCGACGTCGCGCAGGGTCACCGGGCCGAGCCGCCGCAGCGTCGCCCGCAGGCCGAACTCCATCAGCTCGAGCGGAATCGGCGCGCGGATCGCGGTGACGGGCTTGGTCGAGTCCGCGATGACCACGAACCGGCTCGCCGCCGCGGCGATGATTTTCTCCCTGGTGTGCGCCGCGCCGCCGCCCTTGACCAGCCATCCGTCCGGGGCGACCTGGTCGGCGCCGTCGATGGTCAGGTCAAGGTGGTCGATCGCGGCGGACGGCTCGACGTCGAGGCCGAGCGCCCGCGCGACCTCCTCGGTGCGCGGCGAGGTGGCCACGCACCGAATCGACAGCCGCCGCCGGGCTAGCGCCGGCAGCAGGTAGGCGACGGTGGAGCCGGTGCCGAGGCCGACGGCCATGCCGTCTTCCACCAGCCCGGCGGCAGCCTCGGCTGCCAGTTGCTTCTCGCGGTCGGCTGTCACGCTGGCTAGTCTTCCGGACGGCAGGCCGGCCGGTCCCCGGGACCCCGGACGTCACCGACCCAGCCCCGGGTGTCACGGCCGGACTGGCTCGCGCAAGTATGAGGCATGCACCTTCGTCAAGGAACACGATGAGCACGGACGCGAGCGCAGCGGCGAGCCCGGCCGCCAGCGCTGCCAGGAAGGACGTCGCTGCCAGGCGCCGGCGGATGGCGGTCCCCACCCCCGACGATCATGTGATCGTGCTGTTCGGGGCCACCGGGGACCTGGCCAGGCGCAAGCTGCTGCCCGGCGCCTTTCACCTCGCCAAGGCCGGCCTGATGCCCGCGCGCTACCAGATCATCGGCTCGGCGCCGGCCCAGTCCGCGCTCAGCGACGACGACTTCCGCAAGCACGCGAAAGACGCGGTGCTCGAGTTCGGCGACTCGAAGCCGACGGGAGCCGCGTGGAAGGCCTTCGAGTCCGTGCTGCACTTCGGCGCCGCCGACCCGAAGGACCCAGGCCCGCTGGTCGCCGCCGTCCAGGCGGCCGAGAAGGAGATCGGCGGCACGCCCCGCCGGCTCTTCCACCTGGCGGTCCCGCCGTCGGCCTTCGGATCGGTGGTCAGCATGCTCGGCGACTCGGGCCTCGCGGCGGGCTCGCGGGTGATCATCGAGAAGCCGTTCGGCACCGACCTGGCGTCCGCCCAGGCACTCAACAAGACGGTGCATTCCGTCTTCGACGAGTCCCAGGTGTTCCGCATCGATCATTTCCTCGGCAAGGAGTCCGTCGACAACATCCTGGCGCTGCGGTTCGCCAACGGGTTCCTTGAGCCGATCTGGCATCGCGACCACATCAGCCACGTGCAGATCGACGTGCCGGAGACGATCGGCATCGAGGGCCGCGCCCAGTTCTTCGAGGGAACCGGCACGTTCCGGGACATGATCGTGACGCACCTGTTCCAGGTGCTCGGCTTCCTGGCGATGGAGCCGCCGACATCGCTGAGCGCCAAATGCCTGCGGGATGAGAAGCAGAAGGTGTTCGAGGCGATGCTGCCGGTCGACGTCACCCACGCCGTGCGCGGGCAGTACCGTGGCTACCGGTCCGAGCCGGGCGTCTCGGCGGAATCGCAGACCGAGACGCTCAGCGCGCTGCGCGTCGAGGTGGAAAACTGGCGCTGGGCCGGCGTGCCGTTCTACCTGCGCTCCGGCAAGTCGCTCGCGCAGCGCCGCTCGGTGATCACGGTCACGCTCAAGGAGCCGACGCTGCGGATGTTCCCCGTGGACGCCACGGCCAGGCGAAACGGCCGCGGCAACCAGCTCGTGATCGACTTCGACGACCCGGGCTGGATCGCCGCGCGATTCCTGGCCAAGGAGCCGGGCCCGGCCATGGTGCTCGGCGAGGCGGAAATGATCTTCCGCTACGCGGACTCGTTCCTCAAAGCGCATGAGCTCGAGGGCTACGAGCGGCTGATCCTGGACGCGATGCTCGGTGATCAGTCGCTGTTCACGCGCTCGGACGGGATCGAGCGGCTGTGGGAGATCTCCGCGCCGCTGCTCGATAATCCGCCGCCGGTCGAGCTGTACTCCCCCGGGTCCTGGGGGCCCGAAGGGGTGCACCGCCTGATCGCGCCGCACCGCTGGTACCTGCCGGACGGCCACTAACGCGGGGTCAGCGGCTGGGGGTTAGTGGCTGGGCGGCAGGCTGGAGGCGGCGAGGGCATGCTCGCCGAGATGTGCCTCCATCCGCCGGAGCATCTCCAGGTGCTGACTGGCCCACACCACCTGCAGCGCGCCGCGCACCGCGCCGGAGTCGCCGCTGTTAATGGAGTCGCGCAGGAAACGGAGCAGTCGTGCCCGGTCGCCCGAGTTAGCCGGCTGCGGCGGCGGAACCGCGGTGCCATTCGCCAGCGAGTCACCCAGCGTGACATACCACCCGCGCACCGCCTGGACCTGCCCGTCGATGCTGGCGCCGTAACCGCCCGCGCTCGCGGCGCCGGTGCCGGTGGTCAGCGCGGCCATCGAGTGCCCGGTGCGCAGTAGCCGGGCCGCGCCCCCCACCAGCCGGGCCGCGCTCTCTGGGTCGGCCTGCTTCGCCGAGCGCTCGGCCAGGTACTGGCGGAACGCGTCATCGAGCTGGTGGACCGCGGCCTCGGCGGCCTGCTCCGCCTGGGCCGCCGAGGCCGCTACACCGGGATCGTCGTCGCCGGTCAGCTGGCGGGCCGTGGCGGCCATGTAGTCAGCGCCGTGGGAGTAGGCGGCTGCCATGTTCCGCCGCAGGATCGCCGCGGCGCCGCGCGGCCAGAACAGCAGGCCGACGCCGAGGCTCACCGCGAAGCCGATCGCGACGTCCTCGATCCTGATCAGCCCGACCCGCCAGCCGACCGGCGCGATGATGTTGAAGAGCACCACGAGGACGACGGTGAAGGCGGCCTGGCCCACCGCGAACGAGATCACCCGCGGCGCGTAGGCGGCGAAAAGCACCGCCACTGGCAGCACGCCCCACAGCACATTGTCGCTGGAGCCGACAGCCAGCAGGATCGCGCCGCCGACCACGATCCCCGCCGCCGTGCCCGCCAGCGCGCCAAGGACGGACCTGCCGGTGCCCAGCGCGTTCGACCGGAGCACCGACAGCGTGCCCAGGACCACCCAGAAGGAGTGCTGGAGTCCGAACCGGTGGGCGATGAACACCGCGATGGCCAGCCCGGCCGCGCCCCGGACGCTATTGCGGAACGACACCGACCGCGCGCTGGCGTGCTCCGCCGCGAATCGCTGCACGGCCAGCACCGCCGGGGGCAGCGGGCCTGGTGAGCCTGGTGATGTGGCGGTGGCGCCGCTGGCGGCGAGGGCGTATGCCGCGACCTGCAGCGTTCCGTAGCAGACTGCCCGGGTCCGGAACGAGCGCCCGAGTAGCGCCTCGACTGCCTCGTCATCCGGCACGGGAGGGAGCTGGGAGACCCGTTCGGTGAGTTCCCGCGCCACGGCCTGCTGGGCGCGGGCCAGCCTGCCCGTGTCGGGTAGCGCGTCCGCGCCCGTCAGCCGCGCCGCGCTGGCGCGCAGCACGGCGGCGGCTGCCGCCATCGCCTCGGCGTTCTCCCCCTGGCAGAGGTCGGCGGCGGGCAACCTGGCCACCGCGCCTAGCGAGCCGAGCAGCCAGCCGAGCTCGTCGATCAGCGCGGCGAGCGCGCCGGCTTCCCTGGTCGGCCCTGTCGGCCGGTGCGGGGCGGCCTCGAGCTGCTTGCGGAGGCCGTCCACGGCGGCTGCCGCGGCGTCGGCGCGGCTCCCGGCGGACTGCTGGCCAGCGAAGCAGACGGAGTCTGCCAGGTCGGCGAGCGCGAGGCATACCGCGCCGGCGTCGCCGCGCAGGGTCCGGCTCCGTCGCGGCGGCCAGATCAGCATGACAGCGCAGATCGCCGCGCCCGCCGCGAGCCCCCAGCCGGCCAGCCGCCACGGAATGGCGGAAAGCGGAGCCGGGATCGAAACCGGCAGCACGAAGGCGAGCAGCGCTGCCGTCCCGCCGGCCGCGAAGTATCCGTTAATAACTCCGGAGAAGAGGATCGCGAACCCGGCCACCGCCATGGCCCCGGCAGCCAGCCAGGCGTCGCGCGAGCACAGTGTCCCGACGACGACTTCCGCCGCGCCGATCAAGCCCAGGCTCAGGTAGGCGGCGAAGCGGCTCCGCGGCGGGCCGCTGAAGTCGACGAGCACGAGCATCGCGAACGACCCGAAGGCGGCGAACGTGGACGTCTGCGGATTGCCGATCACCAGCAGCGCTATCGCGAACACCGCCGGCATCACGATCGCGGCGCGCGCCGCGCTGCGCAGCGCGCGCAGGCCCGGGTCGGCGAGCTGGGGCCGCGGCAGCCTCATGACCTCACCCCGGACCAGTCACGGGCCCTCGCGTGCCAGCGCCGGGCGCGCTCAGCCGAGCAACCGGCCCTCCGCATCGTCGACCACGTGCACGGCCGCCTCCTCCGCGGAGGCGGCGCCGCCATCGATCCCGACATCACGTGCGACAAGGTCGGGCTCCCTGTCGGGATGCGCTCCCTCGTCCTCGGCCACGAGCCGGCCAGCCCGCGGGTCCTCGCCATCATCGGCCGGCAGATCGTCATCGGCCAGCGAGCCGTCCGGGGGGAGATCCGAGTCGGCGTACGGGTCAGGCTCCGGCTCCTCCTCGGCGAGCAGCTGGTCGAGCGACTCGCCCGCCCGCTCCTCCGACAGCGTGGTGCCGAAGCCCTCGCCAGCCGACCACCGGTCGGGCGGCGCGATGCCGGTGTCCAGCGGATCGTCGCCAGGGTCACCGTCGAGCGTGTCCGAGGCGTCCAGCGTTCCGTCATCTTCGAGATCATTTTCCTCAGGATCGTAGGACGGGTCATACGTCTCGTCGTCGGGCATGAAGCGCGCTCACCCTTCCCCCTGCCGGGCGGGACATCCGGTACCCCGTTCCGCGTGGGGCCAGACTAGCGAAGCGGGATCTCGCGGGCCCGGTGCGGCGGGGGTGCGGCGGGCGGATCGGCGGCTACCCAGCCGGCGATGGCGCGTCGGCCACGCCGGTCTCGCTCGACCCGGCGGACGGGTGGCGGTGCACGACGAGACCGCTGATCGCGATCGCCACCGCGAGCAGCGCGAGTGCGAGGTACGGGAAGTAGCCGTAGGGCGACGGCTGGCCGGGCTGGCACAGCTCGACAAACGGGACGATTAGGACGGCCGACCCTAGGGTCGGCCCGACCACGTGACGGACCGGGGAGAACATCGCGCGGTGACGGCGCCACATGAACACCGGCAGCGAGATATTGGTCAGCAGGTACACGACCAGGATCACGATCGTGCCCATCGTCGAGCACTCGGCATAGAGGCCGACCGGGTTCATCGCGCTGGTGTGCCCGGTGACCAGGTGGGTGAGCCACCAGGCGCCGATGATGCCGAGGCCGACGGCGGCCATCACGACGAGCGCGCTGACCGGCGTCCCGGTGCTCGCGCGCAGCCGCCCGAGCCGCGCGGGCAGCAGCCCGGACCGGCCCCCGTCGTACAGCATCCGCGCCTGGGAGGACGCGCCGGCCACCAGCGCGGCGAGCACCGACGCGATCCCGGCGACCCAGGCGAGCACGGCCCAGCCGCCCAGATCGCGGTCGGCCACGGTGAGGAACGGCACCGACGACCGGCCGATCGACGTCACGTCGTAGCCGAAGCCGGTCACGGTGGCGTACGCGAAGAGGATGAACAGCGCGGCGCCAATCGCGATCGAGATGTACAGCGCCCGGGGGACGGTCCGCTTCGGGTCGCGGCACTCCTCCGCCAGGGCCGGCCCGTTCTCCCAGCCGATGAACATGTACAGCGCCAGCGGGAAGCCCCTGGACAGGCCCGACAGGCCGCCGGTGAGATGCGCCCAGGAGAACGGCGCGGCGGACAGCTCGCCGCGGCTGTCGAGGAGGGCGACCGCGCAGACCGCGATCATTACCGCGAGCTGGAGGACGAGCGCCACGCCGACCGCCGAGGTGGAGAGCTTGACGCCCCTGGCGGTCACCCAGATCGCGGCGACGGTCAGCACCACGGCCAGCGGCCCCCAGGGCAGGTCGAGGGCGGTGTAATGCGCGAGTGTCATCGCCAGCAACCCGCCCGACATGGTGAACACGCCGGTCATCGCGACGGTGTAGCCGACGGTCACCAGCAGCGCGGTGACCGCGCCGGCCCTGGCCCCCAGGCTGCTCTCGACGTAGGTGATGAAGCTGCCGGCCGACGGCTCCGCCCGGGTGAACTCGGCCACCGTCGTCGCCAGGAAGACGACCGCGATCCCGGCGGCGATGATCGTCAGCGGGGCGGCGACGCCGGCCGTCACAGCGATCACTCCGAAGGCGAAGTAGAAGTCGATCCCCGGGCCGATGTTCGCGACCGTGGACACGGTCAGGTCCCAGGTGCCGAGCTGGCCGGACCTGAGCCGGCCGCCGGTCGCGGTGGGCCCCATGGGTGACATGGTCGCGACTGTAGACCCGGGTCCTCAGCGCTGCCAGGACGGCCCGCCGGAGCTGCCCGTTCAGGTGCTTGCATGTGTCGGGTGTCACAGTTAACATACGTATACCAGAATAGAAACACGTATATACGTACAGTACCAAGGGGCCCGAAGCCCCGTTCGCCGGCTCAGGCGACGCCTTTCCGAATGCACATTGCGCTGGCGCAGGCCAGGGATGGCTTCTACGCGAGAGGACCGAGATGCTGAAGATGCTTCGTGCAAGGGCGCCGCAGGCGCTGCTGATTGTCCCGGTGGTGGCGTTCGCAGGCGCGACGACGGCGCTGGCCGGCTGCGGGTCCTCCAGCTCGCCAGCCGCGCAGCCGTCGGCTTCCGCGTCGGGAAAGTCGACGTGGGTCATCGGGAACGTCGGAACCTACAGCGGGGACAATTTCTCGCCATTCGCCGGCGGTGGCCAGACGCTGCAGGCATGGGCATCGTGGACGAACGCGCACGGCGGGATCAACGGTCACGACGTCAAGGTGATCACGCTGGATGACGCGGGAGTCGCGTCGAACTCCGTGCAGGACGTCAAGCAGCTGATCCAGCAGGACCACGTGCTCGCCATCGTCGGCCAGGCCAGCGGCGTGGAGGCTAACTGGGGCGCCTACGCGCAGTCCTCGGGCGTCCCTGTGATCGGCGGGAGCACGCCCGAGCCGGACTATTTCCTGAAGTCCGATTTCTTCCCGACCGGCGCGACCGCCAACAACTCGGTCGTGGATCTCCTGTCCTACGCCAAGTCGCAGCTGCACCAGAAGGTCGGCGGCTTCATGTACTGCGTCGAGGCTCCCGTCTGCGCCCAGCTCGTGCCTGTCTACCAGGGCGCCTACAAGGCGATCGGCGGGAAGCTCGCCTACACGGCCTCCTACTCGGCCACCCAGCCGAGCTACGCCGCCGAGTGCCTCGCGGCCAAGAAGGCCGGGGTCCAGGACCTGGAGATTGCCGGGCCCACGCCCACGATCGTGAAGATCTCCCAGGACTGCGCCAGCCTCGGCTACCACCCGACGCTGCTGCTGAACAGCGTGGTCCTCACCCCGGATCTCGCCAAGCAGCTGGGCGCCGCCAGGAGCATCTGGGAGGCGGACCAGTTCCCCTTCCCCGATTCCACCGGGCCGGCCGCGGATTTCCAGGCCGCGCTCAAGCAGTACCAGTCGTCCGTGACCAACCCGGCGGACTTCACCGAGATGGACGCTAACGACTGGGTGTCCGGCCAGGTGTTCGCCGCGGCAGCGCGTGCCGCGAACCTGGGCAACGACCCGACCAGCGCCGAGCTGAAGGCCGGCCTCTACAAGCTGCAGGCATACACGGCCGGCGGCCTTGCTCCCCCCCTCACCTACAACTCAGGGAAGCCTAATTCCGTCAACTGCATCTTCATCATGGCGATCCACAAGGGCACGATCAGCAATCCGCAGGGACTCAAGCCGTACTGCCCGGCATCCTGAGGACCTGACGGCCCGATGAGTGCGGGCCCGACGGCCCGGCCGGCCCCGGCACCGCGTCGACGAACGGACATGCAGTCGTGTCAGCATTGCTGCCCTTCATCATCATCGGCGCGGTGTCCGGGTCGGTCTACGGGATGGCCGCCGTCGGCCTGGTGCTGACCTACCGCACCTCGGGTATCTTCAACTTCGCCCATGGAGCGCTGGCCACGCTGGCCGCGTACGTCTTCTACGCGCTGTACGTCGGGCACGGGGTGCCGTGGCCGCTGGCAGCTGTAGTCGCGGTCGGAATTCTCTCCCCGGCGCTCGGGATCACCTTCGAGCGGTTCGCCCGGGTGCTGAGCCGGGCCAGCCTGATCCCGCAGATCGTGGGCACGGTCGGCGTGCTGCTCGTGGTCGAGGCCTTCTGCACCCAGTGGTACGGGTCCAACGCCAGCCTCTACCCGCAGTTCCTGCCGTCCGGTCAGGTGGCCATCGCCTCGACCTACGTGACGGTCAGCCAGCTGATCGTGGTGGCCATCTCGGTCGTCGCGACGGCCGCGCTGTATCTCCTGCTCCGGGCGTCCCGGCTCGGCCGGGCGATGCGCGCCGTCGTCGACGACCCGGATCTGCTGGCGATCTCCGGTACCAGCCCGGTGCGGGTGCGGCGGGCGGCGTGGGTCATCGGCAGCTTCCTGGTGACGCTGTCGGGACTGCTGCTGGCCCCGAGCGTCGGCCTGGACGCGACCGCGCTGACGCTCCTCGTGGTGCAGGCGTTCGGCGCCGCGGCCATCGGCCGGTTCCGTAGCCTCCCGCTCACCTGGCTGGGCGGCCTGGTGATCGGCATCGCCGCGAGCATCACCACCAGCTATGTCTCGACCACCAGCATCCTCGGCGGGCTGCCGACGGCGCTGCCGTTCATCATCCTGTTCGTCGTGCTGCTGCTCACCCGGACCCGGCGCAGGACCGAGGCGGCGCGGCCCATCCGCAGGCACCAGGTCGCGGCGCCGCTGCCGCCCCGGGTCCAGATCGGCGGCGGGATCGTCGCGATCGCCTTCCTGGCGCTTGTGCCGTGGCTGTTCCCCGCGTATCTCACCTCGTGGATGGTCGTCCTCACCGACGTGATGCTGTTCCTGTCGATCGGATTGCTGGTCCGGGCGTCGCAGCAGGTATCGCTCTGCCAGATCGCCTTCGCCGCCATCGGCGCGGTGGCGTTCTCCCGGCTCACCTCGGCCGGCGTCCCGTGGCTGCCCGCCCTGCTGATCGCGGGCCTGGTCGTGGTGCCGATCGGGATCCTGCTCGCCGTCCCCGCCGTCCGCCTCTCGGGGCTCTACCTGGCGCTGGCCACGTTCGGCTTCGGCCTGCTGCTGCAGGCGATGTTCTACCAGTCGTGGCTGATGTTCGGGCTGGAGAACCTCGGGCTCAGCATGCCGAGGCCGAGCCTGCCGTGGCTGCCGGTCAGCGGCGACCGGGGCTTCTACTTCGTGCTGCTCGTGTTCACCGCCGCGACCGCGGCTGGCACCGGGTGGCTGCTCAGGGGCAGGCTCGGCGCGCTGCTGCGGATCCTCGGCGAGTCGCCGGTGACGCTGGAGTCCTTCGGCGCCAACGTCACGGTGACCCGGATTCTGGTGTTCTGCCTGTCGGCGTTCATCGCCGCGGTGGCCGGAGCGCTGTCGGGCGTGGCGCTCGGCACCGTGACCGCGGCGAACTTCGACCCCAATACCTCGCTGACGCTGCTGGTCGTGGTGGTGATCTCGGTCGGCGGCGAGCCCTGGTACGCGCTGGGCGGCGCGCTCGCGGTCGGCCTGCTGCCCGCTTACTTCACCTCCCAGACGGCACTGGACGTGCTCCAGTTCCTGTTCGGCCTGGGGGCCATCATCTTCTCGCTCGGCGCGGCGCCGAGGGTGCCGTCCAGGCTGGCCGCCCTGCTGCCGGGCGCCGGGCATCACGCGCGGCCGGTTGCCGGGACGGCTGTGCCTGCGCGCCCGGCCGGGGCGAAGCGGCTGGCCGGGGCGGGGCGGCCGGCCGGGGCCGGGCGGGCCTACCAGCCGCCCGCCGTCGTGAGTGAGCTGGCCGCCGACGGCGTCACAGTGCGATTCGGCGGCCTGGTGGCCGTGGACGGGGTGTCGGTGGCGGCCCGGCGGGGCCGGATTACCGGCGTCATCGGGCCCAACGGGGCCGGCAAGACCACGCTGTTCGACGCCTGCTCCGGCCTGAACTCGCTGTCCAGCGGGCAGGTCCTGCTCGGTGACCACGATGTCTCCCGCAGGCGGCCGTCGGCCCGGGCCCGGCTCGGCCTCGGGCGCACGTTCCAGCAGGTCCAGCTCTGCGAGCCGCTCACGGTCGAGGAGAACGTGCGGATCGGCTCCGAGGCCGGCATGGTGGGCGCCAGCGCCTTCCGGCACGTCTTCCGCAGCCAGCCGCAGCGACGGGATACCGACGCCAGGAGCGCCGAGGCGATGGAGCTCTGCGGCATCTCCGCGCTGGCCTCCCGCCGGGTCGACGCGCTGCCGACCGGCCAGCGCCGCCTGGTGGAGCTGGCCCGCTGCCTGGCGGGCAACTTCAGCATCCTGCTGCTCGACGAGCCATCCTCCGGCCTCGACCAGGGCGAGACGCAGGCATTCGGCCGGCTGCTTCGCCGCGCGGTGACGGAGCGGGCCGTCGGCGTCCTGCTGATCGAGCACGACCTGTCGCTCACCATGGGCGTCTGCGACGACCTCTACGTGCTCGACTTCGGCAAGCTGATCTACCAGGGCACGCCGGCCGCCGCCCGCGAGTCGAGCCAGGTCCGGGCCGCCTACCTGGGCGACGTGGTGCCCGGATGAACCCGGCCAGCGCTCCGGGATCCGGCGGCTCCCCGGCCGGCTCCTCCCCCGCCACGCCCGTCCTTGAGCTGCGCGACGTGCAGGCCGGCTACGGCAGTGCGACGGTGCTCCGCGGCGTCAGCATCGCGGTCCCGCCGTCCTCGATCGTCGCCCTGCTCGGCGCCAACGGGGCGGGCAAGACCACCGTCATGCGGGTGGCCTCGGGCCTGGCCAGGACCACCGGCGGCCAGGTGCTCATTGACGGCGGCGACGTGACGGCCTGCTCGCCCCAGGACCGGACCCGGCGCGGCCTGTGCCTCATCCCCGAGGGCCGGGGGATCTTCCGGTCCCTCACGGTCCGGGAGAACCTGGAGCTGTTCCGCCCCAGCCGCCCCAGCCGCACCGCAGCCACCAGCCTTGAGGGAGTCATCGACGTCTTCCCGGTTCTCGGCCAGCGAATCGGGCAGGTGGCCGGCACCATGTCCGGCGGCGAGCAGCAGATGCTCGCCCTCTCGCGGGCCTTCCTGGCCAGTCCCCGCGTCGTCATGGTGGACGAGGTCTCCCTGGGGCTTGCCCCGAAGATGGTCGACCAGATCTTCGAGGTGCTCACCGGGCTCGCCCGGCGGGGAGTGTGCCTGCTCGTCGTCGAGCAGTACGTGCGGCGGGCGCTCGACCTCGCGGATCACGTGTACCTGCTCAGCCGCGGCGAGGTCGTGCTGTCCGGCACCACCGGGGACGTCACCTACCAGGACGTCGTGAGCGCTTACCTGGCCTGAGCACGGCCGGGCTGGGCGCCGCCGGGCCGCCCACGCCCCGGGCCGCGCGCACCCGGCCCCGGGCCGCGCAGCCGCGTTGGCTCAGTCCTCCCAGATGGCCTTGTGGCGGGGCGCCCTCAGCAGGTGACGCGAGACGATCATGCGCTGGGTCTCGGTGCTGCCCTCGCCGATCCGCCGGATCCGCAGCTCGCGGAACCAGCGCTCGAACGGGAGGTCCTTGGTCACGCCGTAGCCCCCGAAGACCTGCATGGACCGGTCGACGACCCTGGCGCTGGCCTCGGTAGCGAGCATCTTCGCCATGGCCGTCTCGGTGCGGAACGGCAGGCCCCGGTCGGCCCGCGCGGCGGCGTGCAGGACGAGATGGGCCGCGGCGCGGATGTCGATCTCGCTGTCTACCAGCATCCACTGGATGCCCTCGTGCTCGGCGAGCGTCTTGCCGAAGACCTCGCGCTGCCTGACGTAGTCCAGCGCGAGCGCCTGAGCCCTGATGGCGACGCCGATGCAGCCCGCGGAGTACGGGATCCGGGTCCTGACCAGCGCGTCGTTCGCCAGTGCGAAGCCGCCGCCGGGCTCGCCGAGCAGGCTGGCGGCCGGCACCCGCAGGTCGGTGAAGGAGAGCTCGGTCGGGCACGCGCCGCTGCGCAGGGTGCGGATCACGCGCTCGACCCGGAACCCCGGCGTGTCGGTGTCGACGATGAAGCAGCTGATGCCGCCGCGCCCGGCCCCGCCCGTCCTGGCGAACACCAGCCCGAAGTCCGCGCGGTGGGCGTCGCTGATGAACACCTTGCTTCCGTTGATAATCCAGTCATTGCCATCGCGCACGGCACGGGTCCGGATGGCACGGGCCGGGTCGCTGCCGCCGGACGGCTCGGTGAGGCCGAAGAACGCCCGCTTCTCGCCCCGCAGTGCCGGGTAAAGGTAACGCTCCTTCTGGTCCGGGTCGGCGTCGTAGAGCTGGGCGATCCCGGTGCCGCCGAAGGCCCCGTAGCAGGGCGCGTAGAGTCCGGCCCGGTGCTGGGACATCTCCATGGCCAGCAGGGCCAGCGTGACGGTGTCGATGCCCGGGCCGCCGTACTCTGCGGGCACGTCCAGGTTGTGCAGCCCCATCCGCCTGGTCTCGGCCACCAGCGCGGCCGCCGCGGCGGGCCCGAGCTCGCTCTCGTCGGGGTCGAGGTCCGCCTCCAGCGGCCGGATCCGCTCGCTGACGAAGCGCCGGACGGTCGCGCAGAGCTGCTTCTGCTCCTCGCTCACCGCGAAGGAGCCGGTTTCCCCAGGCGGCCTCATGCGGGTGATCCCGCCGGCGCCGGGTGCTGGCCGTCCAGCAGGACCAGCGGAATCTGCGCGTAACGCGACCTGATGAACTCACCCAGGCCCTTGGCCTGCGCGTCTGGCCGGCTGGTGGCGGCCACGCCTTCCCCGAGTATCCCGTGCACCACGAAGTTGAGCGCCCGCAGGTTCGCCAGCTCGTAGCGGTCGATCACGAGATCGGCGGCCTCGGGGAGCAGCTCGCGCAGCCGCCCGACGGTGAGGAACTGCGCTGCCCAGTCGTAGGCCGGATCCGATCGCGCGAACAGCCCGATGTTGGCGTTGCCGCCCTTGTCCCCCGAGCGGGCGCCGAGCAGCCGGCCGAGCGGGGCCCGCTCGGCCGGTTCCGCTGACCAGTCCCGCGGCGACCAGTCCCGCGGCGGGCGGCCGGGCCGCGCGGCGACGGTCACCGGCGGCCAGCCCGGGCTGGCGCAGGGCACGTCGACGGGGTCCGCGCCGGCCACCACCACGTGCTGGGTGATCAGCGAGGCCGGCACCAGGGTGGGCCAGAGCACCGCGTACTCGGTGGCCTTCTGGCTCACGATGTCGTTGTAGTTGCCGGGATAGAGGCTCAGCCCGATGCCGTTCACCGCCGCGGCGAACGCCGGGCCCACGGCGTCGGCGTCTGCGCCGGTAACGGTGATGGTGAGCCGCGCCACGGCCTCGGCGTTCAGCTCCGCGTCCGGGTGATCGCTGCGCGTCAGCCGCACGTCGACCGATCCGAACGCATCGGCGCCGCCGATCGCGCGCAGCACCGAGTCGACGGCGAACGCGGCCTTGGCCTCGATGTCGAGCCCGGTGATCATCGCCGAGTACGAGTTACGGAACCCGCCGCGGTAGTTGATGCACAGCTTGAGCGTGTCCGGTGGCGGCGAGCCCCGCTGCCCGCTCAGCCGCACCCGGTCCGGGCCCTGCTGCTCGATCGAGATCGTGTCGAAGTGCGCCACCACGTCCGGGTTCAGGTACTCCGGACGGTCGATCTCGTACAGCAGCTGCGAGGTGACGGTGCCCACGCTGACCTCACCGGGCGTGCCCGGATGCTTGGTGATCACGGCCGAGCCGTTCGGGTGGATCTCCGCCAGCGGGAAGCCGGGCCGCACCGGGTCGGCGATTTCCGTGAAGAACGAATAGTTCCCGCCGGTCGCCTGGGCCCCGCACTCCAGCACATGGCCGGCCACCACGGCCCCGGCCAGGGCGTCCCAGTCGTCGCGCGCCCAGTCGAACGCCCAGGCGGCCGGCCCGACCGCGACCGAGGCGTCGGTGACCCGCGGGCAGATAACGATGTCGGCGCCGCCGCGCAGGGCCTCGACGATGCCCCAGGCGCCGAGGTAGACGTTGGCCGTGACCGGCTCGACGTGCGCCCCGGCGAGCGGCCGGCCGGTGTCGAGATGCCGCAGGTCCATCCCGTCGGCCAGCCACCCGGCGAGCCGGCCGGATACGTCGTCACCGGTGATGTGGGCGATCCGCGGGCTGAGGCCCAGTTTCCCGGCCAGCGCCGCCAGGTCGCTGGCCAGGCCGGCCGGGTGGAGGCCGCCCGCGTTGGCGACGACCTTGATCCCCCGGTCCAGGCAGGTCGACAGGACGCTCTCCATCTGGGCCAGGAAGGTGCGGGCGTAGCCTCCGCCCGGATGGCGCTGCCGCGTCTTCCAGAGGATCATCATCGTCAGCTCGGCCAGGTAGTCGCCAGTCAGGAAGTCGACGGGGCCCCCGTCGACCATCTCCCTGGCGGCCGACATGCGGTCACCGTAGTAACCGGAGATGTTCGCGATCCGCAGTGGCTGGGTCCTGGCCATGGTGGGCGTTCCTCCTGGGTCATTGCTGCGGCGGCGGGCGGGTCAGCCCGGCGGGAACAGGATCCGCGCGCTGCCCGTCGCGCAGGCCTCGCCGTCGGTGCCGCGGGTCTCGGTCAGCCGCAGGCTGACGGCGAGGCTCCCGTCCGGCTGCTGCTCCAGGCTGGTGACCTCGCCCGCCACGGTCAGCTCCTGGCCGGCCACGGCGTACCGCCGGACGCTGAGCGACAGCGCAAGCAGCCGGCCGCGCGGCCCCATCCAGTCGGTGCAGTACTGCACAAGGAACGCGCCGTGCAGGTGACTTTGCACCAGCACGCCGGGATAGCCCTCGGCGGCGGCATAGCCCTGGTCGTAGTGGATCCGGTGGGAGTTCCAGGTTGCCGCGCTGTAGCGGAAGATCTGGACCGTGGAGACCTGGCGCGCCACTGGCGGCAGCATGCTGCCGACCGACAAATTCGGGCCGGGCGGCGGCTGGGATCCCTGGGACATCTGGCTCCTCGGCGGCCGTCAGCGCAGCAGGACCGTGCGGATCGTGCGCAGCAGCACGGCCCCGGCGTCGTCGGTGTAGAGATCCCGGTAGCGGGCGACGAGCATCGGGCCGCTGCTCGACTCGCGCCTGGTGACCTCGGTCAGCACCGTGATCCGGCGGACCACGGTGCCGGCCACCACGGGCCGCTCGAAGGTCATCTCCTCGCCGCCACCCATGATCCGCACTCCGCTGGCGGGCACGCCCGGCAGGTGCGTGCCCGCCGCGGTGCCGTCCTCCCGCAGGTCCTCTTCCGGGGCGCCCGGCGTCCAGTCGATCACGGCGGCCAGGAAGTTGGGCGGCGCGAGCACGTCGGCGTAGCCCAGCGAGCGGGCGTACCCGGCGTCGGTGTAGAGCGGGTTACGGTCGCCGACGGCGGCCGCGTAGCGCCTGGTCGCCGTGGCCGGCACCGCGCCGAGCTCCTCGGCGTGCTCTACGCCGACCTGCTCGCGCATGGCGGCAAGCAGGGCCTTGTCAACGGCCATCGGCGCCGCCTTGCGACAGGGACTCCAGGATGGCGGCGGTATGCTGCCCCAGCGACGGCACCGGCCCGGACCTGCGGGGCGGGTGATTCCCGAGCCGCACCGGCGAGCCGAACGTATAGGTCGCGTCGCCGCCCGCTTCGTCGCTGCGCTGGATCATCGGCGACGACCTGGCCATCTCGCCGGAGAACAGCTGACCGAGCGTGGCGATCTTCGCGGCGGGAACCCCGGCCCGCTGCAGGGCCTCAGCCGCCTCCGCGGCGGTGCGCTCGATGATCCAGGAGCCGACCACCTCGTCGATCATGTGCATCCGGGCGACCCTCCCGGCGGAGGTCGCCAGCTCCTTGTCGTCGCGCAGGTCCGGGCGCCCGATCAGCTCGCACAGGCCGCGCCACTGCGCCTCGGTAAGGCAGAGCACCGAGACCCAGCCGTCGGCCGCCGGGTAGGTGTTGTACGGCGACTCGAGCATCCCGCCGTGCCGGTTGCCGGTGCGCTCAGGGGCGGACGGATCGGTGAGCCAGCCGGACAGGTTGGAGGCGAGGGTCGGGATCACCGCGTCCTGCAGCGCCACCTCGATCGACTGCCCGCGGCCCGTCACCGAGCGCTCGAACAGCGCGGCCAGGATCCCCATCGCCAGGTGCGCGCCGCCGAGGAAATCGACGAGCGAGGGCCCGCACCGCAGCGGCGGCCCGTCCGGGTAGCCGTTGACCGACATCACCCCCGAGCTGGCCTGGACCGTCAGGTCCATCCCGCGCAGCCCGCTGCTGACGCTGTCAGCGGCGAAGGCCTTGACCGATGCGTAGACGATCCGGGGATTGATGCCACTGACCGCCGGGTAGTCGATCCCGAGCCGCGCGGTCGTCCCCGGCGCGAAGTTCTCCACCAGGACATCGGCCCGCTGCGCCAGCTGGCGGAACGCGTCGAGGCCGGCGGCGTCCTTGAGGTCGAGGATCAGCGATTCCTTGCCCCCGTTGAGCAGCTGGAAGTTGAACGACTCCCCCGATGCTTCCGACTCACCGCGCGAGCGCAGCGGCTCGCCGGCGGGCGGCGGCTCGACCTTGATGATCCGGGCGCCCAGGTGAGCGAGCAGCAGAGCGCAGTAGGGGCCGCTGTACACCTGACCAAGATCGAGCACCACTATCCCAGTCAGAGGGCCTGCCACTTCTTCTTCCCTCCTGGACATCCTCCGTATATGCGGATAGTGAACCGCTTTTACGTACGATAACATCAGGAAGCGTGCCGCTGCAATCGGCGCTGCTCCTACAATCGGCGCTACTCCCACGAGGGGCGATCAGCATGCCTGCGCGTCATCATCGGACGGTCGACCGCACGGTCGCCATCATCGAGCAAACGGCCCGCTCTCGCGACGGCGTGACGCTGGCCGAGCTGGCCAAGACGCTCAGCGCGCCCAAGTCCTCGGTGCAGGAACTCACCAACGGGCTGCTGGCCACCGGCTACCTGAGCGAGCGCGAAGGACGGTTCCTCCTGGGGCCCGCCACCTTCCTGCTGTCCCTGCACACCGCGGGCCTGCCGCTGGACCGGGTGCGGCACGCCGAGCTCGAGCGGGCGCAGCAGCGCCTCGGGCGGCCGCTTTTCGTCGGCACTCGCGTCGGCGATGACCACGTCTTCTTCGACCAGGTCGGCGAGGAGATGGTGACGGACTTCGTCTCGGCCAACCACCCCCGCCGGCCGCTGCTCGTCACGGCCACCGGAAAGATCATCCTGGCCCACCTGAAATCCGCCGAGCGCAACGAGTTCCTCGGGCGCATGCAGCGCGACCAGCCGGAGGTCGTCGAGGCGTTCCTCGCCGAACTGCCCGGCATCGGCGCGACCTCGCTCGCGTTCAACCGGGCGGCGACGCTGCCCGGGCGCTACGCAGTGGCCACGCCGCTGATCGACCCCGACGGCACGTTCCTGGCCGCCGTCTGCACCGTCGGCGGCCCCGAGGTCGCCGGCCGTCTCGATGAGGTCGGGCAGGAACTGCTGGAGGCCATCAGGCAGTGGAGCTTCACGCGACCGGCCCGCGCCGCCTCCTGAAGCAGCCCGCGCCGGCCCCCTGAAGCAACCTCCCGATCCGGTCCGGTCCGCGGCGAGGCAGCCTTCCCCGCGGGGAAGCAGCCTTCCCGGTCCGCGGCTGGCAGATGACACGCCAGAGCGGGTTCGGGGGCTCATTCCGGGTTCTTGTGCTCACGCCGAGTTACCTTGGGATATGTGTTCGCATACGCCGTTCCGTACCGGCATGCCCCGCCCGGTCGGCCGAGGGCCACATGACGTCCCCGGATGACGCCGCAAAGCCCGAGGCAGCGCTGCCCGACCATGCGGGCAGCATGCTGTGCCGCTTGCTCATCTCCCACCCTGAAGTGGTGGACATCGAGCTTCTCGGCCAGAGCGAGATAATCGAGGGAACCGTCTCCTACTCACTCGGCGTGACGCTGCCGGGCGGCCGGGAACTCTACATCGACGTCGAGGACGCGCTCGCGCACGTTCCGGACGCGGACCGGTAGCCCGCAGGCGGAAGCCGGGGCAGCCAGCCCGGCCGGAAACGCGTGGCTGGGACTGCACGGCAGTACTAGCTACAGCGGAATCCCAACCACGCTGTTCACATGCCAGGCGGTTGAAGGTGCAGGAAGCTGAACCGGGGTTCCAGCTCGGTGACCGGCCGGCTCTGCCGGTGGAGGCGAAAATCCATATACAGGGTTTCAATTAGATAAAGTATCCGAAAAGGGACGCATGGCCGTTGCAGCAGCGGTTAAAGATCGCTAATGTCCCGAAGGATACTTTCCTCATCTTCCCCCTGGAGGGGTTAATGCTTGGTAAGCGACACAGGATGACCACGGTGGCCGCCGGGACGTCCGCCCTGCTAGGCCTCGCGATGGTCAGCGGCATCGCCGGAGCGCAGGCGGCGGGCGCGTCCGCGTCCGGCCGGACCCCGCTCGCGGGGACCCTCGTTGCTGCGGCTGCCCGCCAGCATCCGGTCAGCGCGGTGGCCAGGTCCTCCTCGGTGGACTTCGAGCTTGTGCTGAAGCTGCGCGACGCGGCAGGAGCGAAAGCGCTCGTCCAGGCGGTCAGCACGCCGGGCAGCGGGAGCTACCGGCACTACCTGACCGCGGCCCAGTGGGAAGCGAAGTTCTCGCCGGCCGCCAGCGAGGTCGCCGGCGCCCGCGCCTGGCTTGCCAGCGAGGGCTTCAAGGTCGGCGCCACGTCCGCGGACCGCATCACCATCTCCGCTAGCGGCACGGCCGCCCAGGTGGAGAGCGCGTTCGCCACGGGGCTTGAGAACTACAAGCTGAACGGCCACGTGGTGCGCCTCGCCACCAGGAAGATGTCGATTCCGGCGTCGGTCGCCGGCAGCGTGGTGGGCGCCATGGGCGTCAACCAGAACATCGCTACCACGGCCTCGGACACCACGCTGGCGAGCGTCGCGAAGGCGGCGACGGCCACGAGGGCCGCGAGCACCCGGGTCCGCGCATCGGCCGCAGCCGACCCGTTCCCGCCGGCGCCGTCCGCGTTCATCACCGCTCCGCCGTGCGGCGCCTCTTACGGGGCCAAGAGCACGACGGTCACGCCGGCCTTCGGGCACGGCTACCCCTCCGTGGTGCCTGACCAGGTGTGCGGCTACAAGCCCGGCCAGTACCGCTCCGCCTATGACATCGGCTCGGCCGACACCGGCAAGGGCGTCACGGTCGCCGTCATCGACGCCTACGGCTCGTCGACAATCGCCAGTGACGCGAGCCAGTACTTCGCGGCGAACGACCCGGGCGACCCGTTCTCGAACGCGCACTTCAGCCAGCTTGACGCGACGCCCTTCAACGACGAGGCCGAGTGCGGTGCGTCCGGCTGGCTGCCCGAGCAGGCGATCGACGTGGAGTCCGTGCACTCGACGGCACCGGACGCCAGGATCCTCTATGTCGGCGCCAAGAACTGCATCGACGGCCTGTTCAACTCCGAGCAGAAGGTCATCGACCACAAACTGGCCAACGTGATCACCAACTCGTGGGGCGACGATGGCGGGGACCTCTTCGATGACGTCGCTTACCGGACCGCGTTTGACGACGTGTTCATGATGGCCGACTCGACCGGGATCTCGGTCCTGTTCTCCTCCGGCGACGACGGCGACGACTTCAACCTGTTCGGCCTCTCCACTGCCGACTACCCGCCGTCGAGCCCGTACGTCACGGCCGTCGGCGGCACGTCGCTCAAGATCGGGGCAAACGGCCAGCAGACTGGCCAGCTCGGCTGGGCCACCGGCCGCTCGTGGAAGTGCACGGCGAACGTCGAGGGCGTCCTCCCCGGGTGCTCCAAGTCGACGGTCAACACCTGGCTGCCGGTCACGTACGACGGCGGCAGCGGCGGGTTCACCAGCTACGAATACCTCCAGCCGGCCTACCAGGCGAAGGTCGTGCCGGCCTCGCTCGCGCTGCGCAACGCGAACATTTTCGGCCCCGTCCCGCTGCGGGTGGAGCCTGACATCTCGATGGACGCCGACCCTGCGACCGGCTTCCTCATCGGCCTGCACGAGATTTTCCCGAACGGAAAGGACGAGTACGGCCAGACCAGGTACGGCGGTACCAGCCTCGCCTCGCCGCTGCTGGCCGGCGTGATCGCCGACGCCGACCAGGTGGCGGGCGGCTCGCCCGTCGGGTTCATCAACCCGGCGATCTACGGGCTCGACACCAAGCCCGGCGCGATCGACGACATCCTGCCGGGCGGAAAGCAGGCCCAGTACCGCGTCGACCACGGCTTCACGTACGGCCCGATTCCGGGCGACATCGACTCGTTCCGCGAGATCACCTACGAGGGCCTGATCACCGGCTGCGACGAGACCGGCAACTGTGCCACGCGCCCCAACACGCTCAGCACGGCCAAGGGCTACGACAGCATGACCGGGCTCGGCTCG
>Ga0302178_10000539_pt1 | contig 34130 bp, 26 predicted proteins | sample I_Palsa_E1_3_FD_198790 | JGI IMG/M metagenome (GOLD analysis project Ga0302178, IMG submission 198790) | Peat permafrost microbial communities from Stordalen Mire near Abisko, Sweden - I_Palsa_E1_3 | ecosystem: Environmental > Terrestrial > Soil > Palsa > Peat permafrost | place: Sweden... | reverse complement strand
CGATGCCTTTTTCAGGTCCGATCACTACCTGAGGATGGGTGACGGCTCGGGGCTGCCGGGGCCGACCGACTCGTGGGCCACGCTGGCCGGCCTGGCCGTCGAGACGAGCCGCATCCGGCTCGGGACGATGGTGACCGCAGCGACGTTCCGGCTGCCTGGTCCGCTCGCCATCACGGTGGCCCAGGTCGATCAGATGAGCGGCGGCCGGGTCGAGCTCGGCATCGGCACCGGCTGGTTCGCCGAAGAGCACACCGCCTACGGGATACCGTTCCCGCCGGTCGGCGAGCGGTTCGACCGTCTCGAGGAGCAGCTCGCCATCATCACCGGGCTCTGGGCGACCGACGTGGGCGAGACGTTCTCCTTTGCCGGGCGGCACTACCAGCTGACCGATTCGCCCGCGCTGCCGAAACCCGCCCAGCGCCCGCGTCCGCCGGTCGTGATCGGCGGCACCGGGCCGCGTCGCACGCCCCGGCTGGCCGCCAGGTTCGCCGACGAATACAACGCGCAGTTCCATTCCGTCCGGGATTCGGCGGCCGCGTTCGCGCGCACCCGCGAGGCCTGCGAGGCCATCGGACGCTATCCCGATTCGATGACCTACTCAGTCGCCCAGACGGTGTGCTGCGGCAAGGACGAGGCCGAGTTCCGCCGCCGCTCGGCCGCGATCGGCCGGGAACCAGAAGACCTGCGGGAAAACACGCTCGGCGGGACGCCCGGTGAGGTGGCGGCCAAGATCGCGGAGTTCGCCGAGATCGGAGCGGAGCGCATCTACCTGCAGGTACTCGATCTCGAGGACCTAGACCATCTAGAGCTACTCGCGTCCGACGTTTCGCCGCAGGTGTAGCGAACCGCAGGCGCGCGGCGCACTTGGCTGGGCTGACGCGCCACCGCTGGCTGAAGGAAAATCAGCTAAAAGCACGGCGGGCGGCGGCGCGGCCAGTGGCACTGACCGCCGCGAAGCCGTAGGTGCCGTGATCGCGCAGGCCAATAGCGGCATCGGCGAGCGCGCCGAGGGCGGCGAACGCGAACGCGCCGCCTACCGAGACCCGGCTGACGCCGGCTTCCGCTAGCTCAGGCACAGTCGGGGCGCCGTCGATGGCCAGCACGTTGACCGGGCGGTCGACCTCGCGTACGACCTGGCGGATGTCGGCGATGTCGCGCAGGCCCGGGGCGTAGAGAACGTCGGCGCCGGCTTCGGCGAAGGCCTGCAGCCTGGCGATGGTGTCGGCCAGGTCGGGCCGGCCGTGCAGATAGTTTTCCGCGCGGGCGGTGAGCACGAAAGAGACGGGCCCCGCGTGAGCGGCCTCCGCCGCCGCGGCGACACGTTCGGCCGCGAGCTTGACGGCGTAGATGGGATCTTCCTCCCGCCCGGTGAAATCCTCTACCGAGCCGCCCGCCAGTCCGACCTCGATGGCTAGCCCGATGGTCTGCGCGACGCCCGCGGGATCGTCCGCGAAGGCATTCTCCAGGTCGGCCGAGACGGGCAAGTCCGTCGCCGCGACGATCACCGCGGCGTGTATCAGCGCTTCCTCCCTGGTGACGGTGCCGTCGTTGCGGCCCAGGCTGGCCGCGAAGCCGGAGCTCGTGGTGGCCAGAGCCTTGAAGCCGAGCGACGCGAGCAACCTGGCCGAACCGAGATCCCATGGGTTCGGCAGCAGGAGCGGCTCGCCCGCCCGGTGCAGGGCCAGGAACTCTCGAGCTTTGTCCGCCTGAGCGATCATGTGCATAACGTATCGCCCCAGGCAACTGCGGCGCTGGACCCGGTTAGCTCACATTGGCGTGAAACACCAGTTCAGTGGCGGTGCAGCGGGGGATACGGAGGAGCTAGGCGCCCTGCGGTCATGCTGACTGGCGGCGGAATTGCGGTCATAATGGTTACGGCTGGCCATATGGCTTGCGGGCCGGTAACCGCGATGCGATGGTTGAGCGGTGCGCTCTCGTACCGTCACCGCCAGGAGGATGCGTCTTGTCATCACCCTGTCGGTCGCGGCTGCCTTGACGGTCATGTCAGGCGCCATTTTGGTGCTCCTGGGCACGGTCATGCGGCGCGGGACCGCGCATCCGGCCGGCGGTACAGAGCGACTGGGACTCGATGTGGGTGCGGCGGGTGTCGCGTTCGGCCTCGTCGTGCTGGTGGTATTCGCGTTCACCCGGGGGAGGGCGGCTCATCGTCCGGCGCGCCGCAGGACATCGGCACTGGATCCGACGAGCGTGTACTCGCCGGGCGGCCTGCTCGACCTGCCCGGGGAAGCCCGCGGACCTGGGCATCCAGCCCGGGAAAGCTCAGGCACCTGGCGAAGCCCGGGAACCCGGGGAAGCGCTGGAGGCCCGGCACCCGTACGGATGCCAGGCCCGCCCGCCACGCCGGGCGCTCGTGAGGCAGCCCCGCCTCCCAGGACATCCGGTGTACCTGGCGGCGGGCGGAGCCACGACCGGCCGTCGCCAAGCCGTGCCGGAGCTCCGCCGCCACGGCCGGCCGGCCAGACGGGAATGAACCCCGGGGGTCCCGGCCGCGTCCCGCACGGTCAAGGCGACGGTCAGGTGCCGCCCGGGCCGCCACGCAATCGCATGCGATTCCACGAGGCGCCGCGACCCGGTCAGCCCATGCCGCCGCGCGAGCCGATGTCTCCGGGCAGCGGCGTTCCGCCGCGCGAAGCCATGCCCCTTCGCGAAGCCATGCCCCCTCGCGAAGCCACGCCCCCTCGTGGCCCTGCTCCGCCTCGTGGTCCGGGCTGGCCGCGGGAAGCGCCGCGGCCGGGCCAGTCCATGCCTGCTCGTGACGGCATACCGTCACGAGCAGGCATGCCACACGCTGGGCCCATGCGCCCGGGCGGCCCCACGCCGCCGCGGGAACCGGTCAACCCACTCCGTCCAGGGCCATCCGCCCAGGGGGCGGGGAGCGGGCCTGGATGCCGTTCCGGCGGTCCCGGTCATGACGCGCCGGGCGGACCGCCCCGTCATGGAACCGCGGGACCTTCTAGGGCGCCGGGACCTTCTGGCGCGCCAGAACCGCCCGGGTTCTCCGGGCAGTTCGACGGCGGGTACGCCTACGTCATCCGCGCCGCGGATAACCCGGTGCGGCCGGCGAGCCACGTCCGGGCGGGCGACCCTGCGCATCCGGCGACCCCTGCGTATCCAGCCAGTCCGGGGCCGGAGGGGCAGGACGCGGAGGTGTACGTCTACCGGGACACCAGCGAATCGTCAGGCCATCCCGCCGTGGCCGCCACCGAGCCAGCAGCTGACGAGCCAGACGCCTCTTACTGGTATGACCTGTCCGGCGAAGACAACGTACCTGTGCCGGCAGAAACCCGGGGCCCGTTCGAGCCGCTGGTGTCTTCCAGCCGCCCGCCTTCCGATCCGGTGCCGCCCGCGACGGCGATCAAGGACTTCGACCTGACTGGGGAAACGATCGGCGAACAGAACGTCGACCAGCACTTCGACCAGCTCCTGGCTCAGCCGCGCGAGCTGATCAGTGAGCAGTTCAAGCGGTCCGACGCGGCCGAGCCGGGTGACGGCCTCGTCGCCGACCAATCCCGCGCATGGTGACCCAGGACGCTGACGCGCCGGTGGTCGCGGTCCTTGGCCTGGGGGAGGCTGGTGCTGCGATCGCGGCTGACCTGGTCGCAGCGGGCGCGCGGGTCCGGGGCTATGACCCCGCGGTTACCGCGGCCGAAGGCATCACCGACACCGCCGGCGAGGCTGACGCGGCCCGAGGGGCGGACCTGGTGCTGAGCGTCAACAGCGCGAAGGCCGCGGTCGAGGCGCTGGCGGCCGGGCTGGCCGGGCTGCGGCCCGGCGCGCTGTGGGCGGATCTGAATACCGCCGCACCGGGAACCAAACGGCAGCTCGCCGACATCGCCGTGGCGGCCGGCGTCCCCTTCGCCGATGTCGCGATGATGGCCCCGGTACCCGGGCGCGGCCTGCGCGTTCCCATGCTCGCCAGCGGACCGGGGGCCGCGCGTTACGCCGCCGTCCTGACGCCGCTGGGCGCTAACGTCGAGGTTTACGACGGTCCGGCCGGGCTGGCGGCCAGCAAGAAACTCCTGCGCAGCGTGTTCTACAAGGGCATGGCCGCGGCGGTGACCGAGGCCCTGGAGGCGGCCCGTGCCGCGGGTGACGAGCCGTGGCTGCGGGAGCACATCGCCGCCGAACTGGCGGCGGCCGATGCCGGGACGATGCAGCGGATCATCGACGGCACCCGCAGGCACGCGGTCCGCCGCGCCGCCGAGATGGAAGCGGCCGCGGACATGCTCGCCGAACTTGGCGTGCCGCCCGTGATGGCGGACGCCAGCCGCGTCCTGCACGAGCGCCTGGCGCAGCGCATGGCGCAGGCGCCAGCCGGCCCGCGCGAGCCGCAGGCCGGCGGCCAGGTGAGAGCCTTACCCGAGCGACCCGAGCGCCTCGGCTATCGGCCCGAGGGAGTCCGGCTTCGCGTGCAGCGGCAGGCCCACGATGAGCAGGTCGACCCCGGCGTCGCGGTAAGCGGCGGCCGCGGCCAGCGCCGGTTCCAGATTTCCGTCGGGCTCCATGCGCAGGTTGACCGAGCAGGTGATCTCGTTCACGTCGCGTCCGATGGCGGCGCAGTGCCCGGCGAGCACGTCCTTCAGCTCAAGCCAGTCCTGCGGGCTCTCGGTGATGGCGTTCCACTGCTGCGCCCAGCGCGCCACCGTGCGCAGCGTGCGCGTCTTGCCGCGGCCGCCGATCGTGACCGGCGGATGCGGCCGCTGCGCCGGCTTCGGCTCGCACCTGGCCTCGGTGAGCTGGACGTACCGGCCCGCGAACGTGGTGGTGGTCTGGCTCAGCAGGCTGACGATGGCCTCCACACCCTCGTCGAACCGGTCGAAGCGTTCCCGTAGCGGCGGCAGCGTGATGCCGTAGGCGTCGCACTCCTGCTGGTTCCACCCGGCGCCGAGGCCGAGTTCCAGCCGGCCGCCGGAGATGATGTCGACGGTGGCGGCCATGTTGGCCAGCACCGCCGGATGCCGGTACACCATGCCGGTGACCTGGCAGCCCAGCCGGATCCGCCGGGTGGCCTGCGCCATCGCGGCCAGCATGGTCCAGGCCTCGAAGTTCGGCCCGGCCAGGTCGCCGGACAGCGGATAGAAGTGATCCCAGTTCCACGCCGACTCGAACAACGGGATCTCGTCCGCCGCGATCCACGCGTCGCGGAGCTCTTCCCACGTCTGGTGCTCGGGCCGTGTCTTGATGGCGAAGCGCATGTTCGGTGCGTCCCCTTCGTCGCCGGTTCGTTGCGGATAGTAAGACCGCTTCTCTATCGTAGTGAGCAGTCGGCTCGCACCGGACCCTCTACAAGTACCTTGATATCGAGATACTGTAGGTTGGACCGTACGGTACGAGCGAGGAGGCTCAGCAATGACGGCGAACAGTTTCGGCAGCCGGGCGGCGCTTAAGGTCGGGGATGAGCAGTACGAGATCTACCGGCTGGATGCCGTGGACGGATCTGGCAGCCTCCCGTTCAGCCTGAAGGTCTTGCTGGAGAACCTGCTCCGCAACGAGGACGGCGTCAACGTCACCGCCGGCCACGTGGCGGCGCTGGCCCGGTGGGATCCGGGCGCCGAGCCCGACACCGAGATCCAGTTCACCCCGGCCCGCGTCATCCTGCAGGACCTGACCGGCGTCCCCGCGGTGGTCGACCTGGCCGCCATGCGGGAGGCCATGCAGGCCCTGGGCGGTGACGCGACCAAGATCAACCCGCTCTGCCCGGCCGAGCTGGTCATCGACCACTCCGTCGTGGCCGACGTTTTCGGCAGCCCGGACGCGTTCAGCCGCAACGTGGAGATCGAGTTCGACCGCAACCACGAGCGGTTCCAGTTCCTGCGCTGGGGCCAGGACGCGTTCAGCCAGTTCAAGGTGGTGCCGCCCGGCACCGGCATCGTGCACCAGGTGAACATCGAGTACCTGGCCCGGGTGGTGATGAACACCGATGGTGTCGCCTACCCCGACACCTGCGTGGGCACCGACTCGCACACCACCATGCAGAACGGCCTAGGGATTCTCGGCTGGGGCGTCGGCGGTATCGAGGCCGAAGCCGCGATGCTCGGCCAGCCCATCTCCATGCTGATCCCCAAGGTGGTCGGGTTCCGCCTATCCGGTGCGCTGCCGAGCGGCGCGACCGCCACCGACCTGGTGCTCACCATCACCGAGCTGCTGCGCAAGCACGGCGTGGTGGGCAAGTTCGTCGAGTTCTACGGCGAGGGCGTGGCCGCGGTTCCGGTGGCCAACCGGGCGACCATCGGCAACATGTCACCGGAATTCGGCTCCACCTGCGCGATCTTCCCGATCGACGCGAACACGCTGGACTACCTCAAGCTCACCGGCCGCCCGGGCCAGCAGATCGCGCTGGTCGAGGCGTACGCCAAGGAGCAGGGCCTCTGGCACGACCCAACCCCCAAAGGCCGGGAGCCGCTGTACTCCGAGGAGCTCAGCCTCGACCTGTCCACCGTGGTCCCGTCGATCGCGGGGCCGAAGCGCCCGCAGGACCGGATCGCGCTGGCCGACGCCAAGACGGCCTTCCGGGACGTGCTGCCCAACTACGTAGAGGAAGCCAGCCTGGACAACGGCCTGGACGGCACGTTCCCGGCCTCGGACCCGGTGGCCGCGGGTGACGGCACCAGGGCATCGCACCCGGTCCAGGTCACGCTCGAAGACGGCACGCGGACCTCCGTCGATCACGGCTCGGTGGTGATCGCCGCCATCACCTCCTGCACGAACACTTCCAACCCCTCGGTCATGGTCGGCGCCGCGCTGCTGGCCAAGAACGCGGTCGATAAGGGCCTGAGCCGCAAGCCCTGGGTCAAGACCTCGCTGGCGCCGGGTTCCAAGGTCGTCATGGACTACTTCGAGCGGGCCGGCCTGGTGCCCTATCTGGACAAACTCGGCTTCAACCTGGTCGGCTACGGCTGCACCACCTGCATCGGGAATTCCGGTCCGCTGCCGCCCGCGATCAGCGAGGCGGTGAACGAGGCCGACCTGGCCGTGGCGGCCGTGCTGTCGGGAAACCGGAATTTCGAGGGCCGGATCAACCCGGACGTGAAGCTGAACTACCTGGCCTCCCCGCCGCTGGTGGTCGCCTACGCGCTGGCTGGGACGATGGACATCGACCTGAACCGCGAACCGCTCGGCTCCGACGCCGAAGGCACGCCGGTCTACCTGGCCGACATCTGGCCGTCCCAGGAGGAGATCGCCGAGGTCGTGCAGAACGCGGTGGCGCAGGAGATGTTCACCCGCGACTACGCCGACGTGTTCAAGGGTGACGACAACTGGCGCGGGCTGCAGATCCCGCAGGGCGCCACCTTCGTCTGGGGGCAGGAGTCGACCTACGTGCGCCGCCCGCCGTACTTCGACGGCATGCCGGCCGAGCCCGCGCCGGTCACCGACATCACCGGCGCGAAGGTGCTGGCGATGCTCGGTGACTCGGTGACGACCGACCACATCTCACCGGCCGGCGCGATCAAGACCGACAGCCCGGCGGGCAGATACCTGACCTCTCACGGCGTGGAGCGGCGCGATTTCAACTCCTACGGCTCCCGCCGCGGCAACCACGAGGTGATGATCCGCGGCACGTTCGCGAACATCAGGCTGCGCAACCAGCTCGCGCCGGGCACCGAGGGCGGCGTGACCACCAAGGACGGCGAGCAGATGCCGATTTACGACGCGTCCCGCCAGTACATCGACGAGGGCGTCCCGCTGATCGTGCTCGGCGGCAAGGAGTACGGCTCGGGCTCGTCCCGCGACTGGGCCGCGAAGGGCACCCTGCTGCTCGGCGTGCGCGCCGTCCTGGTCGAGTCCTTCGAGCGCATCCACCGGTCGAACCTGATCGGCATGGGCGTCCTGCCCCTGCAGTACCGGCCCGGCGAGTCGGCGGCATCGCTGGGGCTCACCGGGAATGAGACCTTCGATATCCGCGGCGTGGAAGAACTAAATTCAGGAAATATTCCGAACGAGGTCGTGGTGACAGCCGACGGCAAGGAATTCCGCGCCAAGGTGCGGATCGACACCCCGGGCGAGGCGGACTACTACCGGCACGGCGGCATCATGCAGTACGTCCTCCGCTCGCTGCTCGCGGCCGAGTAGCGGTATCCGCGGGACTGGGTAGCCGCCGACTCAGCGCTTTCGGCCGGCCACAGCCGGCGTGCGCCGATAGGGTGGTGACTTATGGCGAAGGACACCCCACCTACTTCCCCCTCCCGCTCGCCCTCCCCCTCCCCCTCCCCCTTCACCGCGGCGCTGGCCGGATTCGAGCGGTGGACGAAGACGACAGAGCGGAAGCTAGCCGGCGATCCCGGCACGGACGTCGAGGAGCTGCGGGCCCTGCTTGACCTGATGCAGGACTACCTGGGAATTGAGCGTCCCGCCGATCTCGGTCGGGGTGACCTCGAGAACCTGCTGCTGCGGGTCTATCCGCGCAAGATCACCGTGCTGGACCGCGCCGACACCGAAGACACCATCCCCGCCGTGCGCGACTTCCTCGCCTACCTCGCCGGAAGCGGCCAGATGCCGGAAGGCACGGCTCGCACGCTGGAACGCGAGCTTGACCGGATCGCGCCCCGATTCACCGACGCTGTGATGGACCCGTCGAAGTGGGGGATGGCGCGTTCTTTCGTCCAGGAGATGGCGGCCGATGGCGTCGACATCGGCGATCAGGTGGCCGTCGACCGCTGGATCGCCGCGCTCAACGCCCACGCGGGCCCGGCGGGCGCGGCGTTCGACGCCGAGGACGATGAGGACATCGATCTCAAGGAGGCATTCGGGCTACCCGACAAGCTGCCGCCGATCCGGCTGCCGTCCGAGGCGGAGCTAGCCGGAATGGCACGTGACGCCGCGATGATCGGCCAGCTGCGGGCCCTCGTCGCGTGGCTGGGACCGGCCCGGGCGGTGACCGAGAACGCGGAGCTGGGCGGCGGCGACGCGGCCGAAGCAGCCGCCGCACTAGGCATCGGCGTTCCGCCAGCGACCGATGAGCACGCGCCGCCCGGTGTAACGGAGCGGCTCGCCGTCAGCCGGATGCGGGACCTTTCCCGCCTGGACTACCTGTGGCGGCTGGCCCTGGACGTGGGATTCATCGACCTGGACGATGACGAGACTCACGCGGTCCCCGGCGAGATCGGCGAGGCGTGGCCGGACAGCGACGACGACGATGTGCTGGACGCGTGGGATGCGCTGTTCGCGTTCGTCATGGGCGCGCTGGACGTCGCCGCGTCGTTGGACCCCCGCCGGTCGCGGGAACTTGACTTCTTCGGGCAAGGGGTGGCACTGGCCGTGCTGCTCTTCCTGGCCGGCGGGAACGGAGTACCGGTTGCGGAGGCCAGCGAGATGGTCAGGAGCTCTGCGGTCGACGAGCTGTCACCTGACCGAGCCGCCAAGGCCTGGCTGTCATGGGTCCGCGCGCACGGTGACCCCGCCAAGACGGTCCTCGACCAGATGGCCGAACTCGGAGCCGTCCGGGTAGCGGGCAGCGACGACGGCGACGTGGCCCGGCTGACGCCGCTGGGGCTGGCGGCGATCCGTAAGCAATTCGTCCGTTCCGGGGTCGAGATCCCGCTGCTGCCTCCGGCCGACCAGATGTCCGCGGCCGATCTGATCGCGATGGCGGACGGTACCGACGAGGAAGGGTTCCGGGCCGAGACCGCTGCCTGGCTGTCTGGTCGCACGCCGGAGTCCGCGGCCCGCGAACTGCTGTCCGTCGCCGCGGAATCCGACCCGGCCTCCCGCATTCTCGCGGTAGCCGTGGCCACCGAGCTTGGCGCTGCCGCCGAGCCCGCGTGGCGTGATGCGCTCGGCCAGGTGGAACTGCGTGGTTACGCGAGGGCGGTTCTGGCCACACTGACCAGCGGTGATCCGGCCGTCGTGCCGCCCGGCTTCGAGCTTGCCGACGATGACCTGGCCTGGATGCTCACCGACGCACTCGTAGTGGATGGGTGGGATGACGTAGACGGCGACGTCGAGTACGAACCTGCGGATCTCGCCGGGCGGCTGCGTGACGCGATCCCGGCGGGCCGGGAACTTGCGGCCTTCGAGATGATGGCGCGGGTACCGCATCCGGACGCGGCCAGCGTCCTGACGACGATCGGCCGGTACCACCCGGACAAGAGGATCGCCAAGATCGCCCGCAAGTCCGCCTACAAGGCGGCGAGCCGCCACGCCGCGCGACACTAGATGCGCGTTGCTCCCTCAGCTCACCATCTCATCGTCACCAAGCTCCGCGCGGCCGGCTGTGTCTTCGCCGAGGACGAGGCCAGGTTGCTCATCTCCACCGCGCGGAGCCTGGAGGAGCTTGACGCCATGGTGGACCGCCGCGCCGCCGGACAGCCGCTCGAGCACGTTTTGGGCTGGGCGGAGTTCTGCGGCCTGCGGGTAACCGTGGCTCCCGGTGTCTTCGTCCCGCGCCGGCGTACGGAGTTCCTCGTCGAGCAGGCCGCTGCCCTGGCCCGGGCTGGGGACATCATCGTCGACCTGTGCTGCGGAGCGGGCGCGATCGGCGCGGCGGTGGCCGCGGCCACCGATCAGGCCGAGGTGCACGCGGCCGACATCGACCCGGTCGCCGTGCGCTGCGCCCGCCAGAACATTGCCGGGTACGTCTATCAGGGTGACCTGTACGAACCGCTGCCTTCCCGGTTGCGCGGCCGGGTCGCCGTCCTGGTCGCCAACGTGCCCTATGTGCCGACCCGGGAAATCGGGTTCCTCCCGCCCGAGGCCAGGTTGCATGAGCCGGTGGCCGCCCTAGACGGCGGGCCGGACGGGCTCGACGTGCTGCGGCGGGTGGCCGCCGGGGCGCCGGGGTGGTTGGCGCCCGGCGGCCACCTGCTTATCGAGACCAGCGATCGCCAGATCCCCCCGGCCCGGGCGGCGTTCGCGGCCGCCGGCCTGTCCCCCCGGGTAGTCAGCTCCGAGGACCTGGGGGCCACCGTCGTCCTCGGCCGGCTCCCGGCCGGCGACGACGCCCAGCTCCGTGCGCGGTGAACGTGGCTGCCGGGCTGCTCGCGATCCCGCACGCGGCTGATGTCGCGCTGCTCCCTGGCCAGCGCCTAAAAGCCGGGGAAGATCTGCCGCAGCTCATCGAGCTCTACTCCGGCGTTTTCGGCCGGCGGGGTGTGGGCCAGGTCCAGGCGGCCGTAGATCAGCCGGATGAACGCCTCCGCCGGCAACCGCAGTTCCGATACGCCCAGCTCGGGCACGGTCTCGTCGTCCGCGGGCACCAGCGTGACCGCGTCGCCGGTCTCCAGCATGAACTGGCGCTCCGGGTCGGTGGTGGTCACGCGGATCTTGCGCTGCTTGCCGTCAGGCTTGCCGGTCCGGGCCGCAAGCTGGTCGAGGGTGTCGATGAGCAGGGCCACGGCCTCCGGCGCCAGCGTCTCCTTGGGATCTAGTGCGACGACGACGTCCCAGGTATGGATGGCGTGCTCGCCCACGCGCATTCGCGCGATCCCGGCGGTGTCGAGCTCCATCCCGAACATGCTCAGGCGGAACCGGGCCTGCTCATCGGCGTCCATCGATTCGAAACGCGCCAGGGTGGCCTGGTCCGCGCGCAGCCCGTCCGACGCCTGGGCCTGCGAGGTCTTGGCGTTCCACGCGTCCCAGATCGGAACGAACGCGTCCGGCCCGGGCGGTTCGGCGCCGGACAGCCCGGCGTTGAGGAACAAGCCGAAGATCTCGGCCTGGGAACCCAGGTGGGAGAGCACCTGGGCGATCGACCACTCGCTCGCGTAGGAAAGCTGTTCCAGCTGGCCGGGGTCAAGGGGTTCGACGGCGGCGCGCAAACGGTCGTGGGAGTGCCGCAGCGCGCTGAGCCACGGGGCCGGGCTAGTTTCCATCTCGCTTCTCCGTTGCTCGCTCGCTCTATGTGGAGGGAATCTCCGGAAAGCCTACTAGGCCTCGTGCTCGCCGCCGCCGTCCGTGTCCGGAGGTTACCCTCCACATCGCTTACGATAAGTCCATGCCCGCCCTCCGCCCGCCCCTTGCCGATCCGCCGGGCGCCCCGGGTCCGCGCCGGCTGCGGGCGGACGCCGCGCGCAACCGCGCCGCCATCGTGACGGTAGCCAGGGAGGTATTCGCGGAGCAGGGCCTGGCCGCGCCGCTCGAGACGATCGCCGCCCGGGCCGGGGTGGGCATCGCCACCTTGTACCGGCGGTTCCCCACCCGGGAGAAGCTCGTCGCGGCCGCGCTCGTGGAGAAGATCGCCGCCTACGCCGAGGCCGCCGAGCAGGCCCTGGCCGTGGCCAATCCGTGGCAGGGCTTCGCCGGATTCGTCCTTCGCAGCTGCGAATTGCAGGCCGGCGATCGCGGGCTAGCGGACCTGCTGTCTATGACGCTGTCCGCGGATGAACACGTCGAGCAGCTGCGCAGGACGGCCAACGACCGGGTTATCGTGCTGATCGACCGGGCCAAGGCACAGGGCAGCCTGCGCGAGGACTTCGTCGGCGAGGACCTGGTGCTCGTGCTCATCGCCACGGCCGCGGTCATGCGTGTCACCCGGGCGGATGTCCCCGACGCCTGGCGGCGGTTCGCCGCCCTGGCGCTCGACGCGTTCCGCTGCCGTGACTCGCCGCCGCTGCCCGACCCGCCTTCGACGACCCAGATGACCAGGGCGATGATCCGGCTGGCCGCCGAACGCGGCTGCGGCGAGCGCGACTGAGATTACTGCGTGAGTCAAGCGCGGCGGCACCGACAGCAAAATAGACGGCCAAATCCCTGCACTTGGCGAAAAGCGCGGTACGATTCTGCCGGGTTTTCGCCCAATGGAGGGGAATCGTAATGGCTAATGGTAGCGGATTGGCCTCAGTTAACAGTGTGGTAGTCCTGATGCTGGAAAACCGCTCGTTCGACCACATGCTCGGTTACCTATACCCGGGTAACGTCTCGCCGTCGGGCCAGCCATTCGACGGCCTGGCCGGGACCGAGTCGAATCCTGGCTCGAACGGTCAGCCGGTCACCGTATTCGGGATCGAGCCGACAACACCCAACGCCTACTTCATGCCGGGCGCCGACCCCGGCGAAGGATACATGGCGACTAACTCGCAGCTCTACGGCAAGACTGCCACTCCGGCGTCGGGGCTGGCGGCTCCCGGTCAAGGCTTCGTCAAGGATTACGCCTACACCCTCAACTGGCAGTCCAGGGAAAGCGGCTGGCCGATCGTGTCCGGCACCGTCGAGGGCGACATCATGGGCTGCTTCACGCCGGCGGCGCTGCCGGTGCTGTCCGCGCTCGCCGCCGGATACGCCGTATGTGACCAGTGGTTTGCGTCGGTGCCGACCGAGACCATGCCGAACCGTGCCTTCGCCTGCGCGGCAACCAGCCAGGGGCACATGGACGACAAGACGCGAACGTTCACCTCGCCGACCATCTTCGGGCTGCTCGACGCGGGCGGACTGGGCTGGGCCGTCTACGGCTACACCGCCGAGCCGCTGACCAAGACGACGTTCACCCAGATCAGCACGGCCGCCGCCAGTCACTTCGGCGAGTTCACCGATTTTCAGGCCGCGGCGGCGGCGGGCACCCTGCCGCCGTACACGTTCCTCGAGCCAAGCTGGGACTCGAGCGGCAACAGCCAGCATCCCAACTATGACGTGGCTCTGGGTGAGCAGCTTATTCACGATGTGTACGAGGCGCTGCGGGCCGGACCGGGCTGGCCGGGAACGCTGCTGGTGATCACCTACGACGAACACGGCGGCTGTTTCGACCATGTGCCGCCGCCGTGGGGTGCGGTGCCTCCGGACAACGACGCAGGGGAGTTCAGCTTCGGCTTTGACCGCTTCGGGGTCCGCGTGCCCACCGTGCTCGTGTCTCCGCTGATCGCGCCGGGAACGGTGTACCGGGCGCCTGCCGGGGGAACGCCGCTCGATCACACCTCGATCCTGAAGACGGTCGAGCAGCGCTGGAACCTGCCGACGCTGACCGCCCGTGACGCGGCGGCCCCCGGGTTCGGCGACGTGCTCACCCTGACCACCCCGCGGACGGATGACGTGCTGGCCGGTGTCACCGTGCCGCCTCCGTCAGGCCCCGGGCCGGCCGCCACCACCGTCTCCCACCTCGAGGAGATCCACGCCGATCTGGTCTCCCGGCAATATCCGGCTGGCACGCCAGAGGGAGCCGCCGAGCCCCCGGCTCGCTTGACGCCGCCGCAGGTCTCCTCTTAGCGTTTGCTGCCTGACAGGAAAGCAGTTCTCGCTCTGGTCAACGGGGGACCAGCTGACTCGATACACGCACGGAGCGTCCGCGCTCGCCCCGTCCGGATCCGCCGGGGCCCACGAGCCTGCTCGGCCGTGGCTCGACCGGCGGCACCTCATGGCCGCGTTCGGCGTATTCCTGGCCTATGCGGCCATCTCCGCCGTCTTCGCCGGAGGCGAAGACAAGGTCTGGTCTATCTGGGCGGCGTGCGGTTACGCCGCTGCCCTGCTGATCTTGTGGCGCTGGCGGACCCGGACCGCCGCCGCCCTGGTAGCGGTGGCCGTGGCCGTACTCGCCCCGTTGCTCTGGCTTTCCGTCGCCTATCCGCTCGAAACGGGGATGTTCGTCATCGACCGGTCGGCGACGCTGCTGATCCACCACGGCTCGCCCTACCTGCCGTCCGCGCAGGTGACCTCCTGGCGGTCCTACAACCCCTACCTGCCGGTCATGACCCTGTTCGGCCTGCCGAGCGCAGCTGGCCTGGCCGGGCTGGCGGGAAACTCCGGGGTATGGCTGGCGGCCGGGACGGTGGCGGTCCTGGCCGCGGCGTTCTGGATCGCGCGGCCGCACCGGGCCTGTGCGCCGTGCCGCCGGGACGCGCTGCTGGGCCTGGCGGTCGCGGTCGCATCCCCGGTAATCGGGCTCAACCTGGCCGTGATCACTACCGATCCCCCCGTGCTGGCGTTCATGCTGCTGGCGTTCGCCCTAGCGGCCAGCCCCGGGCGGGCGGCGATCACCAGGGCGGCTAGCTCGGGTGCTGCTCTCGGCGTCGCCTGCGACCTGAAGTCCACCGCATGGCTCGCGGTCCCGGTCATGGCCGCGATGTTCGCCTCACGCGACGGCGCGCGGGCCGCCGGACGGTTCCTCGGAGCGGCGGTGCTGACCGTGGTGGTCCTCATCGCCGCCCTCGCCCCCGCCACGCTCATCAGGGGTGAGGCGGCGGCCGCCCTGGTGCAGAACAGCGTGCTGTTCCCGCTCGGCCTCACCCACGACAAAACGCCGGCCGAGAGCCTGCTGCCCGGGCACCTGCTCACCACGATGGGGACGGCCGGGCACGTGGTCTCGATTGGCCTGCTGGTGGCGGCCGGCCTGGGCATCGTGATCTCGCTGCTGATCAGGCCGCCGCGAGACGTGTCCGCGGCGTGCTGGCGACTGGCGATCGGGCTGGCGTTGATATTCCTGCTGGGACCCGACGTACGTTTCGGCTATTTCATCTACCCGCTCGGCCTGGTCGGCTGGCTGGCCCTGACCGGATCCCAGAACGAAATGTGACCACGTTCCAATCCGCTCCCGGGGTCCGGCCCTGGGCCCGGCTGTGGAAGGCTGGTCCGGTAGCAGGCAGAAAGGGAGTGCGAGCATGCGCGTGGTGGAGGTCGACCGCCGGGGCGGGCCAGAGGTGCTGAACGTCGCGAAACGGGAGGCGCCCCGGCCGGGACCGGGCCAGGTGGTCGTGGATGTCGCCGCGGCCGGCGTGAACTTCATGGACATCTACCAGCGCCAGGGCGTGGGTGGCTACCCTCCCGATTTGCCCTTCGTGCCTGGTGCCGAGGGCGCCGGGACGGTCGCCGCCGTGGGGGAGGGCGTAACTCACCTGGCCGTCGGTGATCCGGTGGCCTGGGCCGGCCCGGGCAGCAGTTATGCCGAGCAGGTCACGCTCCCGGCCAGGCGCGTCGTTCCGGTCCCGCCCGGGATCAGCCTGCAGGTCGCGGGAGCTGCCATCCTGCAGGGCATGACCGCTCACTACCTGGTGACCAGCACGTATCCGGTACGCGCAGGCGATACCGCCGTCGTGCACGCGGCGGCCGGAGGGGTCGGGTTGCTGCTGACCCAGATGGTGAAGCGACGCGGCGGGATTGTCGTCGCCACCACCTCGGGCGGCGAGAAAGCGGAACTCGCTCGCGGCGCGGGCGCCGATCACATCACGAGCTATGACAACTTCCGTGCCGTCGTCGACGACGTGACCGACGGCGTGGGCGCGCACGTAGTGTACGACGGCGTCGGCAAGGACACTTTCGACGACGGCCTGGCGGCCCTGCGCCCGCGCGGGATGATGGTCCTCTACGGAGCCGCGAGCGGTCAGGTGCCGCCGATCGACCCCCAGCGATTGAACAGCGGCGGTTCGCTGTTCCTGACCCGGCCGACCATGGTTCACTACATCGCCGACGACGAAGAACTGCGGTGGCGGTCCGGCGAGGTCTTCGCGTGGATCGCCGCGGGCGAGCTTGACGTGCGGATCGGCGGCACCTATCCGCTGGCCGATGCCCGCCAGGCGCAGGAGGATCTCGCGGCCCGGCGGACCACAGGCAAGCTGCTTCTCCTGCCCGGGCTGTAGCCGTCACGCCGCGGTCGCCGCGACCGGAGTCGCCGCGCCTGCTTGCCTATGCGCACGCGGCACGGTTCGTTCGGTTAAATAAATTTCTTCGTGTTCCGGTTACGTTAACTACTTATGCCTGAATCCCTGTCCGGAGGTCCGCGCCGGCCGTACGCGATTCCGCTGCTCGTGGTGGCGGTGGCGGCCGCTGGATTCAACCTGCGTACCGCCATAACCAGCTTGCCGCCGCTGTTCCCCGACCTGGAGGCTCGGCTGCACCTGTCCTCGGCCGCGCTGTCGCTGCTCGCGGCGACGCCGGTGATCTGCTTCGGCGTGGTCTCTGCCTTTGCCGCCTGGCTGAACCGGCGCTTCGGCGAGGAAGTGATCCTGCTGGTCGCCCTGGTCGTGCTCACCGCGGGGCTGGTGTTGCGGGGGGCCGCCCCGGGGATCCTGCTGTTCCCGGGGACGGCGCTGGCGGCGAGCGCGATCGCGATCTTGAACGTGCTGCTGTCCAGCATGGTCAAGCGGCGCTGGCCGGAGCGGGCCGGGCTCCTGATCGGGATCTACCTGACCGCGCTGTCGGTGGGTGCGATCCTGTCCTCGCTGATAAGCGTGCCGCTGTACCGAAGCTCCGGTGGTTCGGTGCCGCTCGCGCTCGGGCTGTGGGCCGCCCCGGCTGCGCTGGCCGTGCTGCTCTGGCTGCCTCAGCTCAGGTACCGCTCCGCCGGGTCCGCCCCAGCCTCGACAGGCCGCGCAGCGGGGTCGGCGGCGGGCCGGATCAAGATCTACAGGTACGCGCTCACCTGGCAGGTTACGGCGTTCATGGGACTGCAGAGCCTGCTGTACTACGCGGCGCTGTCCTGGCTGCCGACCCTCTTCCAGGACCGCGGCTCCTCGGCGGTCACGGCCGGTAACCTGCTGGCGCTGATGGGCGTCGGCAACCTGGCTACCGCGCTGATCGTGCCGGTGCTCGCCCACCGTACGCCCGGCCAGCGCGCCCTCGTCGTGCCCAGTGTGATCGCGACCGCCGCCGGCCTGGCCGGGTCGCTCTGGGCGCCGCTGGGCCAGGCGCCGCTCTGGGTCCTCGTTCTCGGCATCAGCCAGGGATCCTGCCTGGGGCTGGCCATCTTCTTCATGATGGCCAGGGCCCCGAACCCGGGCGTAGCGGCGTCGCTTTCCGCCTTTTCGCAATCGGTCGGTTACCTGGCGGCCAGCGCCGGGCCCCTCGAGGTCGGGCTGCTGCACACGGCCACCGGCAGCTGGGATATCCCGGTCGGGCTGCTGCTCGTGCTCTCGGGCTTTGAGCTCGCCTCCGGTCTTCTCGCCGCGCGCCCGCTCGTGCTTCCCGCGGTCACGATGGCGCCCCAGTCCCCGACACGCGTGTCGGGGACTGGACCGCTGCGATGAGCTATCTGAAACGTCGCGGTCGTAGACTCTGCTCGTTCGCGTTCCCCATCAGGCCCGCACAGCACATGAGGAGCAGACGGTGACCCTGCTGGAGTGCATTAACGGTCCTGAGGACCTGAAGGAGCTGAGTCAAGATCAGCTCACCCGCCTCGCCGGGGAGATCCGCGATCTTCTCATCGAGACCACGACAAGGACCGGCGGCCATCTCGGGCCGAACCTCGGCGTGGTCGAGCTCACCATCGCGATCCACCGCGTCTTCGACTCGCCGAAGGACCGGATCGTCTTTGATACCGGCCACCAGTCGTACGTGCACAAACTGCTCACCGGCCGGGTCGCGCGGTTCGGCACGCTGAAGCAGTACGGCGGCCTGACCGGCTACCCGTGCCAGGCGGAGTCCGTGCACGACCTGGTGGAGAACTCGCACGCCTCCACCAGCCTGTCCTACGCCGACGGCCTGGCCAAGGCGTACAAGCTGCGGGGCGAGCCGGACCGGACCGTGGTGGCCATCATCGGCGACGGGGCGCTCACCGGCGGCATGGCCTGGGAGGCGCTGAACAACATCGCCGCGGCCAAGGACTCCCGGCTGGTCATGATCGTCAACGACAACGGCTGGTCCTACCAGCCGACGATCGGCGGCCTGGCGGAGCACCTGGCCGCGATCCGGGTCACCCAGCGCTATGAGAACGTGCTCGATTACATCAAGACCACGCTGTCCCGCGCACCGCTGGGCGGCCCGCTGTACGGGACCCTGCACGGCATCAAGAAGGGCATCAAGGACGTCCTGCAGCCGCAGGTGATGTTCGAGGACCTCGGCATCAAGTACGTCGGCCCGATCGACGGGCACGACGAGCGGATGGTGGAGAACGCGCTGCGCCGGGCCCGCGACTACGGTGCCCCCGTGCTCCTGCACGTGATCACCAGGAAGGGCCTGGGCTACCCGGAGGCCGAGCAGAACACGGACGACCGGCTGCACCAGGTGCCCGCCGCCGGCGCGCTGCCTGGCACCTGGAGCCGGGTGTTCGGCGATGAGATGGTGGCGATCGGCGCCCGCCGTCCCGACGTCGTGGCGATCACCGCGGCCATGCTGAACCCGACCGGCCTGACGCAGTTCGCCGCGGCCTACCCGAGCCGGGTCTACGACGTGGGGATCGCCGAGCAGCACGCGATGACCAGCGCCGCGGGCCTGGCCATGGGCGGCCTGCACCCGGTCGTGGCCATCTACTCGACGTTCGTCAACCGCGCCTTCGACCAGACGCTGATGGACGTGGCCCTGCACAAGCTGCCGGTGACCATCGTGCTGGACCGGGCCGGCGTGACCGGGCCCGACGGCGCCAGCCACCACGGGATGTGGGACGGGTCGATCATGCAGCTCGTCCCGGGCATGAAGATCGCGGCGCCGCGGGACGCCAAGCGCGTGGCCGAGCTGCTGAACGAGGCGGTCGAGGTGTCCGACGGGCCGACCGTGGTCAGGTTCCCGAAAGGCAAGGTGGGCGGGGAAGTCGAGGCTGTGGCCAAGCTCGGCGGCATGGACGTCCTGCGGACGCCGGGAGCAGGGCTCGGCACCGACGTCCTGCTCGCCGGCGCGGGCCCGATGGCGCTGATGGGCCTGGAGGTCGCGGACCGGCTCGCCGGTCACGGGATCGGCGTCACCGTGGTGGACCCGCGCTGGACCAAGCCGCTTGACGAGGCGCTGGTGGGCGCCGCTCGCCAGCACCGGCTGGTCGTCGCCGTCGAGGACAACGGGCGGGTCGGCGGGTTCGGCGACGCGGTGTCCAGGCTGCTGCGTGACCATGACGTGGACGTGCCGGTCAAGACGTTCGGGCTGCCGCAGGAGTTCCTCTCGCACGGAACGCGCGAGCAAGTGCTCGACGAGGTCGGCCTGACGCCGCAGCACCTGGCCAGGCAGATCACCGAGGCGGTGGCGCGGCGCTCGTCCGGCGACGCCCGCGACAAGGTACCCGAGGCGGCCGCAGCGGAACGGCGGCCAGTCGAGTAGCGTAAGGACTCATGCTGAACGTAGCCGTGGTCGGTTCCGGTCCGGCCGGCTTGTATGCCGCCGAGGCGCTGGTCAAGCAGGCCGCGGCGCTGCCGTTGCCGGTCCCGCTGCGGGTGGACGTGATCGACCGGCTGCCCACTCCCTACGGCCTGGTCCGCTACGGGGTCGCCCCTGACCACAAGTCGATCAAGTCGATCGCGCAGTACCTGCGTAAGGTGCTGGAGAGCCCGGATGTCCGCTTCGTCGGCGGAGTCCACCTGGGCGAGGACGTCACCCGGGACGACCTGGTGGGTGCCTACGACGCGGTCGTCTACGCGACCGGGGCGATGCGGGACCGCCGGCTCGGCATTCCCGGCGAGGACCTGCCGGGCAGCTACGCCGCCACCGACTTCGTGAACTGGTACTGCGGCCATCCGGACATGGACTCCGGCACGTTCACCCTGGACGCGGAGTCGGTCGCGGTAATCGGCGTGGGCAACGTCGCCGTCGACGTGGCCAGGATCCTGGCCCGGGATCCGGCCGAACTGCACACCACCGACGTGCCGCAGCCGGTCCTCGAAGCCCTGCACGCGAGCAAGGTTCGCGAGGTCCACATGATCGGCCGGCGCGGGCCCGCTTACGCCAAGTTCACCACCAAGGAGCTGCGCGAGCTGGGCGAGCTGCCCGGCGTCCAGGTGGTCGTGCACGCCGACGAGGCCGACCTGAACGCGTTCGACTCCTCCGGCGAGGGTGCCGCGCTGGCTGAAGCCGACCGGCGCGTGCGCGGCAACATGGTCGCGATCTCAAAGTGGGCGCAGGGTGCCGCCGTGGCCCCGGCAGCCTCGGGGCACGCGCGCCGGCTGATCGTCAGGTTCTGGCTCAAGCCGGTAGAGATCCTCGGCGCCGAACGAGTCACCGGTATCACCCTGGAACGAACCGCCATCGACGCCAGCGGGGCCTTCGGCGGGACCGGGCAGTACGAGACGCTGGACGCGCAGATGGTGCTGCGGTCGGTGGGATACCAGAGCGTGCCGCTGCCTGGCGTGCCCTTTGACGAGCGTGCCTCGGTGGTCCCGAACGCGCTCGGCCGCGTCCTGGGCGCCGACGGTTCCCCGCTGCCCGGGGAGTACGTGGCCGGCTGGCTGAAGCGCGGTCCGACCGGCGTGATCGGCACCAACAAGTCCGACGCCGGCGAGACCGTCCGGTGCCTGCTTGAGGACCTGGCCGGCGGCCCGGGGGAAGGCGAGGTACGGCTGCCGCGAGCGGGCCTGCTCCGGTACCCGGAGCCCGTCGATCAGCCCGGGACGTCGGCGGCTGAAGGCGGGATCGCGGTGGCCGGAGCCGCCAGGGCCGGCGCGGCCGCGGGGGATTGGCCGCTGGCCGGCGTGCTGGCCCGGCGCGGCATCACGCCCGTTTCCTACGCCGAATGGCTGCGCATCGAGACCGCGGAAACCGACCTGGCCAGGGCACTCGGCCGGGGCGAACGGGTCAAGCTGGACAACCGCGAGGCGATCTGGTCCGCCTGCCGCCCCGGCAACACGTGAGGCCCGGTCCTCCAGCGGTGCCAGGCGCCACGTTGATGCCGCCGTTCAGGCGATGCGGCCTGCGTAGCGGCGGCGGAAGCCGCCGGCGGTGCTGGCGGTGATCACCACGTCGTAGTAGCCGTACTGATCGGTCGGCCAGCTGATGGTCTTGGGACTGCCGAGTTTCACGGTGACCGTCTGGGTGCGGCCCTGGTAGTCGTTCGGGGTCAGGGTGTAGAGGATCGCGTCGTGGCCCTCGTTGGCCAGCGTGAGCTCGACCGTCGACTGCAGGCAAGCGGTGACGACCGGGACCGGGCCGGCGTTCACGCCGGGGGGCACAACCTCGCCGGCGAAGCTGGTCAGGAACCCGTCAGGGCCGTAGACCGAGAAGGCGTATTTCCTGCCGGTCAGCGTCGCGTCCCAGACGTAGGAGCGCGGGGAGGACCGCAGCACCGTGAACGGCGTGGCCGTGAAGGGCAGGTACTTGTCGGGGTAAACGGCGAGGGAGACGCCGACCGAGCCGGTATTGATGAGGGAGGCGGTGACCTGGCCGGTCGCGCGGTCCACGGTCACGTCGGCCTGGGGCTGGTGGCTGGCCGGGCGGTGCGGCCGGGTGCCGGACTCCTGGGTGGGCATCTTCTGGTCGCCCTCGGCCGGAGGTGTCGTCGACCCGCCGGTGAGCTGGGTCAGCGTCCAGGTCTGGTCGAGGGTCGGGATGTTGGCCGGGATGGAGAAGTCCGGGTTGCCGAAGTCGAACGCGGTGGTCAGGTCGCCGGTCACCGACGCCCGCCACGGGGTGACGTTGGCCGGCTTCACCCCGGTCCAGGCGGCCAGGAACTGGAGCATCGAGGTGTGGTCGTAGACGTTGGAGTCCACGTAGCCGCCCCGGGTCCACGGCGAGCAGATGAGCATCGGGACCCGGGTCCCGGGGCCGATCGGCAGCCCCGCGATGTACTCGTCGGTGACGCTCGCCTCGGGGTAGGGCGGGAGCTGGTGGTCGAAGAAGCCGTCGTGCTCGTCGTAGGTGATGAACAGCGCCGTGCTCTTCCACAGTTCGGGGTTGGAGAACAGCGTCTGGAGCACGGTGTTCACATAGTGGGCGCCGTAGTCGGGGGTGTAGGAGGGGTGCTCGCAATAGCCGGCCGGGGCGACGATCCACGACACCCGGGGGAGGCTGTTGTTCGTGACGTCCTTGATGAACGAGGACAGCACGTATGCGGCGTGGGTCTTGCCCAGCGGCGGCGCCCCCGCGTCGGTCTGCCAGGGCGTGACCGCCCCGCGGATCGCGAGCTGGCTGGTCCCGCCTTCGCGGCTGTTGGCGCTGTTGTACTGCTGGTAGAACCAGAGCGGGTTGTCGCCGAAGTCGCCCAGGAAGTAATCCGGGTAGCTGCCGCTGTCGCCCACCTGGTCGTTCGTATAAACCCGCCAGTTGATCCCCGCGGCCTGCAGCAGCTCGGGGTAAGTTGTGACCTCGGGCGTCCCGGCGTCGGGTCCGAAGTCGACCTCGTAGTCATTCGGGTTGCTGATCCAGCCCGACGACGTCCCGGTCCAGAAGTACATCCGGTTGGGGCTGGTGGGCGCCATGATCGCCTGGTGGTAGCCGTCGCAGATGGTGAAGGCGTCGGCGACCGCGTACTGGAACGGGATCTCGTTCCGGGTGAAGTAGCCCATCGTCTCTTCGGTCTTGGCCGGAACCCACTGGTTCCACGCCCCGCCGTTCCAGGCTTCGTGGTCGCCTTCCCACGAGTGGTCGAGATCACCGTCGACCTGATCGGTGAGGTTATACGGGAGCAGGTACCCCAGGTCGGTGCGAGCCGTGTCGGGCTGCTGCCAGATCCTGTTCCCGTTCTGGTAGGTGAGGATCTGCTTGTCGCCGAAGCCTCGGACGCCGCGGAGCGTCCCGAAGTAGTGATCGAAGGACCGGTTCTCCTGCATGAGGATCACCACGTGCTTCACGTCGGCGATGGACCCGGTCCAGCCCGCGGGTAGCGCTTTGGCCGGCGCTGAGCCGCGGGCCACACTGGCGGCCGCCGGGCCGCCGCTGACGCCGACGGCCGCGGCGGCCGCGGCGCCGAGCCCGGTGTACTGCAGAAAGCGGCGTCGGCTGAAGCCCGGCACGACCCGCCGGTCAGGCGGCCGCGGTGATCCGGCTGCGCCGTGCGCTTGCTCATGTGGGTTATCCGCGTTGGTCATTGCAGTTTCCGTCCTCTCGGTCCAGGTTGTGGCCCCATGGGTGGCGGCGGTGCGGAGCCGGCCGATGACCACAAGTACCTTCCGTGACTCAACCCACGTTGGGCAATGAGCGTTTGTGTTGGGACAAGTCACGTAAGTGTTCAGTGTGGACGCCGCAGGCCGCGTCCGGGTGAACGTGCCGTGTCAATCTCCGGACGGGAAGATCAATACGTTGAGGGTCAGACCATCGGCGTCGGAGGCCGAGCCTGCGCGAAGCTACACCCACTCTACGGACACCGTCGCATGACTCAGCCATCCCCGGCGCCGGATACCTGGGCCGTTTGGTTGCGTTTTTAGTTTTGTCGCTCAATAACTTTTCAGCGACGAAACTAATTACTGCGAACCCTTGAGGAACGGAGACCGCGTGGTGGCCACGCGTGTCAGTTCGCAGTTGATCTGGCGCCTTCGCAGTTGAAGTGACGGCGCACGTGGCGGTTCTTGTGAGGTCCGGATTTAGATTGCGGGGCTATCGCGAGGAACGGCCTTAAGCGCCCGGAAAGGATACTTCGGGGGTACGGAAACGAGCCTCGATGGTGGCGGTGAGTTCCTGCGGTACGGGATTAAGCGCGGGGGTCTCTGGCCGTCCGGAGCCGCTGCTGGCGGCGAAGCCCACCGATTTGCGGCCTCGCCATTCGGGCGCGGTGTCGCCGCCTAGCAGACCGGTGTCGGCGATGTGCTCGACCTTCCGCACTGTGGTACCCAGCGCGGCGGCGTAGTCACGGGCCTTGCCGATGGCGGCGCCGATCGCGGCGGCGCGGACCTGCGGCCACGCCGGGTTGTCCCAGTCAACATCCCACGTCACGCTGTGCACGTTCAGGCCCGGGTGAGCCGTCAGCATGCCGCCAAGATCATCCAGTGTGTCCGAGTCCCGGACGGTAACCTGCAGCGCTACCGTGGCGGTCACCTGCCCGGTCCACACCAGCCGCCCGGTTTCGTGAGGGCGGCCAGGTCAGCGGTAACACGATCCAAGCTTGCGGTGACCGACCCCACCGCCTCGGCCTTGGATCCCGCGGTGTGTTCAAACAGCCCGTCCAGCACGGCATAGTCCGGGGCCACCAACTGCCGGGCCTCAGCTCGGACCGACAGCACCACGCCATCCGCATCGTTCATCGCCCACCTCGACAGACTGACGCCGCGCCTTGGTCGCCGCGAGCAGGCCTCTTGCGGCGGCCGGATGTGATCAGCCTAAGACCCGCGCCCGCGCCCGCGCCCTCCAGCAGGATTCGGCTTGCGTTCGGGAGGGCCGAGTCGCTCGCCGTCCAAGGACGCGGGTCATCGGCTCCGAAGATCATCGTCACGGGGCGGGCGGCGGCCAGGCGGAGGTCCTCGGTCTCGCGGTCGTTCCACAGTTTCCGGTTGGCGGCCGCGTTGACGGCTGCGCCCGGCGGCCCGGTCCCGCTGACTGCCGTCCAGAGCCCGGCACCGTCACGCAGCCGCACCATTGCCGCATCGCTCATCAGCGCCACGTACCCTGTCGCTGGCAGCTGCGACGCTGTGTAGTCTGGGGCGCCTTGGCCCTGGATACGTCGGAGCCAGCCAAGACCATCGTTCAACGAGGATGACGAGATAAAGCGGCTGGACTGGCCGTTCCGGCTGGCCCGGCCGTTCCGGCTGGCTAGGTATGTACCGTAAGTGAGCTGGTCAACTGACGCGAATTGCTATCTATCATCCCAGTTTATAACCTCCCGTGCTAATTTGCCTATATAAAGTTCCGCCAAGCCTGTGATTGGTTTCTTCGCGCTGCGGGTGCTGTGCGCCGCGTTTCCGGCCTGGTCCCTCCTCCTGCCTCCGCTGCCGACGGCGATATACCTGTGTTCTGCCGGTGTCCTTGGTGTAAAGGTTGCCCACGCGGTTCGGCAGGATTTCCCTGTGGCTCGTAAATCTTCTGTGCCAGTCTGGATGGCTGCGCAACGACCATCCTTCGATACTGAGTCCGGGCTTCAACCACGAATAAGCGGCGCGCGCTCGGTCGGAATGTCACAGCCTGTCGGCATCATGGGTTCCGAAGGCGGGACAGCCACAGTGGATGATCGAGAGGCAATCGGAATGACTGACCACAATGGCGTCCTCATGATGCAGAGGGTGCTGCTAGCCGGGACGCTCGGGCTGACCATGGCGCAGAAGGCGGCGACGATCCTCGAAGGGGAGCCGAATCAAGGAGCTTCCCTGCGGCCAGGGTGTGACAGCGCTGAACATCCTCGCGACGGTGCGCAGGACCCCCAGAACGCTGGTGACATCGGGGATCAGCAGGGCTCGGAAGGCGCGGTGGTGCTGCGGGCGATCCTGGACGCGGCCAATGAGTGCCTCGGGCATTTCGATGACCGGCCACCCGCAGACCGGTGGTGCGACACGCTCTTCCACGTGCTCGACCTGGCCGCGTTCGCCTCCGAGCTCGGCTAGCGAAAGGGGCCCGTCAACGGCTGACCGTGGCGGCGGTACGCTGGCCACACCACGCCCGGACCGGATGACGCCTGACCGGGGAGCAGAACCACGGCCCGTTCAGAAAAAAGGTCACATGATCTCGACGTTTCCTGTTGAGCACAGGACGGGGACAATGGGGTCATGGGTGTCAGCCAGGTGAGTCTTCCCGCCTCAGAAGGACCTGAAGGGGCGGAGCCAGACGACGAATCCGGCCTGCCCGCCGAGCGCTACCTGGACCGTGAGGAAAGCTGGCTCAGGTTCAACGAGCGCGTGCTCGAACTCGCGGAAGACGAGTCGGTCCCGCTGCTCGAACGGGTCCGGTTCCTGGCCATCTTCGCGACCAACCTGGACGAGTTCTTCATGGTCCGGGTGGCTGGGCTGCTGAGAAGGATGGTGGCGGGCTTCCCGGTCGAGGGCGTCGGCGTCCGGCTGCCCAGGCAGGTGCTCGACAATACGCTGGAGCTGGCGGGCGAGCTGACCGTGCGGCACGCCCGGGCCTTCAGCGAGCGGATCAACCCCGAACTGGCCGAACAGGGGATCGAGCTGCTGCGCTGGAAGGAACTGTCCGGCGAGGAGCGCGATACTCTCGCCGACCTGTTCAAGCAGCGCATCTACCCCGTGCTCACCCCGCTGGTGGTGGACCCGGCCCACCCGTTTCCCTTCATCTCCGGCCTGTCGCTCAACCTTGCCGTCATGATCGCGGACCACAAGACCGACGCGACCGTGTTCGCCCGGGTCAAGGTGCCGCCGTTGCTGCCCAGGTTCCTCGCGCTGTCGCAGAACCGGTACGTGCCGATCGAGGATGTCATCGCGGCGCACCTGACCGACCTGTTCGGCGGCGTGGAGGTCATCGAGCAGCACGCGTTCCGCGTCACCCGTATCAGGGACCTCGAGGTGGACGAGGACATCACGGAGAACCTGCTGCAGGCGATGGAGCGCGAGCTGGTCCGGCGCAGGTTCGAGCCGGCCGTCCGGCTCGAGGTCGAGGACACGATGTCGGACGGCGTGCTCGACCGGCTCGTCACCGAGCTCGGTATCGACAAGCGCGCCGTTTACCGGGTGTCGGGGCCGCTGGATCTCAGCGGGCTGTCCGCCATCGCCGACCTGAACATCGGTGAGCTACGGTACCCGGCGTTCGTTCCCTCGTCCCGGGCGGTGCCGGAGGAGACCAGCATCTTCACCTCCATCGCCGAACGTGACATCCTCGTCCAGCACCCGTACGACTCGTTCGCCGCCTCGGTCGAGCGGCTGATCGAGGAGGCCGCCGAGGACCCCCGGGTGCTCGCGATCAAGCAGACGCTGTACCGGACCAGCGGCCAGTCGCCGATCGTGGACGCGCTCATCGACGCGGCCGAGGCCGGCAAGCAGGTCGTGGTGGTGGTGGAGATCAAGGCCAGGTTCGACGAGCGGGCTAACATCGCCTGGGCCCGCAAGCTTGAGGAGGCGGGCTGCCACGTCGTCTATGGTTTCGTCGGCCTGAAGACGCACTGCAAGATGGCGCTCATCGTGCGGGAGGAACCCGACGGCACGCTGCGCCGGTACTGCCATCTCGGGACGGGGAACTACCATCCGACCACGGCCCGGCTGTATGAGGACTTCGGGTTGCTCACCGCCGATCCCGCGGTCGGCGAGGACGTCACCGCCCTGTTCAACCACCTGACCGGCTACAGCCGTACCGGGTCCTATCGCCGGCTGCTGGTCGCGCCGGACTCGCTGCGGACCGGTATCGTGAGCCGGATCGACAGGCAGGCCGACCGGCAGCGGGCCGGCCGTCGCGGCGGGATCATGTTCAAGACCAACGCGCTGGTGGACGAGGTCGTGATCGACGCGCTATACCGGGCCTCGCAGGCCGGCGTCCGCATTGACCTGTGGGTCCGCGGCATCTGCGCGCTGCGGCCCGGTATTCCTGGCCTGTCCGACAACATCAGGGTGCGCAGCGTGCTCGGGCGGTTCCTGGAGCATTCCCGCGTCTACGCCTTCGGCCCGGACGATGACGAGGACGCGCAGCTCTGGATCGGCAGCGCCGACATAATGCACCGGAACCTGGACCGCCGGGTGGAACTGCTCGTGCAGGTAACCGATACCGGCCATCAGCGCCGGCTGCGCCGGGTCCTGCACCTCGGCATGGACGACAGAACCTCATCCTGGTGGCAGGACGCGGACGGGCACTGGGTCAGGCACAGCCGGGACGAGGAGGGGAATCCGCTGCGGGACGTGCAGGAGACCCTGGTCAGGGAACGCAGGGTCCGTTCGGCTGATGACTGACCTCATCCGCGCGGCGGGCGCGGTGCCGTGGCGGCGAGTCACGGACGAGGCGCCCGGGGGCGGCGGAGTATCATCGGTCCAGATCCTGCTGGTGCACCGGCCCAAATACGACGACTGGTCGCTTCCCAAGGGCAAGCGCGAGCCGGGTGAGCACATCCTGCTCACCGCGGTGCGGGAGGTCTTCGAGGAGACCGGCGTGCGTTCCGTGCTCGGGCCCCGGCTGGCGCCGGTGGAATACGCCACCGGCGCCTTCCGCAAGCGGATCGACTACTGGTCGATGTTCAGCCCCGGTGACCGGGATTCTGGGTTCATGGCCAGCCATGAGGTGGACGAGGTGTCCTGGCTGCCGCTGGCGCAGGCCGGGCAGCGGCTCACCTACCCGCGTGACGCAGCCGTGATCGCCGGGTTGCAGCCGCGCGTAACGGTGCCGTTGATCCTGCTCAGGCACGCTTCTGCGGGGCAGAAGGCGACCTGGCCCGCAGATGACCTCATGCGCCCGCTTGATGCCAAGGGAGCGATGGACGCACAGGTGCTGGCCGGGCTGCTGCCCTGTTTCGCGCCGAGCGCGAGGGTCCTCAGCTCGCCCGCGCTGCGCTGCACCGAGAGCGTGCATCCCTACGCGGCGGCCTTCGGAGGGACAGTGGACGCTGAGGCCGCCCTGGCGCTTTCCGGCCGCTCCGCGGATTTTTCATCCCGAACGAACCGTGGTGACGCGCTCACCAACCTGGTTCGTGAGCTCGTGGCAGCCGGCCGCCCGGCCGTTTTGTGCCTGCACCGAGAGAACCTGCCGAAGGCGCTCACCGCGGCATGCGCCGCGCTCGGCGCTCCAGCGCCGCCCGAGCCGCCGGATCCTCCGCTGCCCAAGGGCGGCTTCTGGGTCGTGCACATGGCGCGCGGGGAGCTGGCCGGGCTGGAGCGCTACGAGCCCTGAGGGCCGGTCTTGGGCACCTCAATCCTGGAACTCTCCTGGGATCCAGATCGGTCCCGGTGAGGCTCAGCCCTCCGGACCTCAAGCTCTTCCGGGACCTCAAGCTCTTCCGGGACCTCAAGTTCCTCTGAGACCTCAAGCTCGCCTTGAGCCTCAGGGCTCGCCGGTGCCTCGTTGGCCTTGCGGCGGCGGCGCAGGACGATATAGGCAGCGAGCAGCACGACCAGGACGATGAACAGGTAGATCGAGTAGCGGTTGACGTCTTTGTAGATCGTGTTGATGTTTTTGCCGGCCAGGTCCCCGATCGTCACCCAGGTGGCGACCCAGGCGCACGTGCCGGCCAGGTTGTACACGCTGAAGGTGACCCAGCGCATCTGGCTGATGCCCGCGATGATGCCGTTCGCCTCGCGTAGCCCCACGATGTACCTGGCGATGACCACGACGATGCCGCCGTAGCGCGACACGATCGCCTCAGCCCGGTCCAGGTGGTGCGGCTTGATAAGGACGTACCTGCCGTAGCGCAGGATCAGCTCGCGTCCGGCGTACTTGCCGATGAAGTAGCCGATCTCGGTGCCGGCGAACGTGGTGACGACCGCGACGATGCCGACTCCGACGATATTCAGGCCGGCTCGGCCGCTACCGGCAAAGATGGCGCCTACGATCATGGCGAGCTCGCCTGGTATCACCGGGACGCCGATGTTCTCCAGCAGCAGCAGCAGGGCGATCGCCCAGTAGCCGTAATGGTCGAGGGGGCCTGCCAGCGAGTTGAGGAAACCCGGCAGCGGCGCAGGACTGCCGCTAGCGAGTAGGTGCATGCTCAGCTTTCCGCTGCGCCGGGCGGCTCGCTGCCCGCGGTGGCACTGCCTGCGATGGCACTGTCCTCAGCGTTGCTGTCCCCGGCGTTGCTATTTTTGGCGTTGCGGTCTCCTGCAGCCAGGGCCCGGGCGATGGGTTCCGCGGTGAGTTCGATCTGCCAGGGTCTGGCCCCGTGCGCGGCCAGCGCTTGCGTCACGGTCTGTTCATCGTACGGCTGAGGAGGATCCCAGCTGAGCCGGCGCACTGTGTCTGGGGAGATCAGGTTTTCTGTCGGCAGCCTGCTGCGTTCGGCGACGGCTGTCACGGCCTCGCGCGCCGCCGCCAGTCGTGCCGCCGCGGCGGGGTCCCGCTCGGCCCACCGATGCGCAGGCGGCGGTCCGTTCGGTATCGATCCGCCGGTGGCCTCAGGCAGCTCGTCGTCGGCGCTGACCCGGGCCCGCGCGACCGCAGCCAGCCAGTCTCTCTCATATCGCCTCGCCTGACGGCCGGCGAATCCGCTGATCCTAATCAGCTGAGCATGGTTGACGGGCAACGACCTGGCCGCCTCGACAATGGCGGTATCGGGCAGGACGCGTCGCGGGGACATGTCGGCGGCCTGGGCGATCTTGTCCCTGGCCGTCCAGAGTTCACGGACGACGGCGAGCCCGCGACGGGACTGTACCCGGTGTATCCCTGAGGTCCGCCGCCACGGGTCGGGGCGTGGCCCGGCTGGCCTGGCCGCGAGCACGGCCTCGAATTCCTGCCGGGCCCATTCCGTCTTGCCCTGGGAGGCGAGTTCCGTGGCCAGGGCGTCCCGCAGCTCGACCAGCACCTCGACGTCGAGGGCCGCGTAGCGCAGGAGTTCGGTACGCAGCGGCCGGGTCGACCAGTCGGCGGCCGAATGACCCTTCTCCAGGTGGAGACCGAGCACCTCTTCGACCAGCGTGCCGAGAGCCACCCGTGGGTAGCCGAGCAGGCGCCCGGCCAGCTCGGTATCGAAGAGCTTCCGCGGCCGGAAGCCGATCTCGGCCAGGCACGGCAGATCCTGCGAGGCCGCGTGCAGGACGGCCTCGGCATTGCTCACGGCGGCGTCGATGCCGGAGAGGTCCGGGCAGGCGATCGGATCGATGAGCATGGTGCCTGCCCCGGCGCGGCGCAGCTGGACCAGGTAGGCGCGTTGCCCGTAGCGGTATCCGGAGGCGCGCTCGGCGTCGACCGCGACGGGTCCCTCGCCGTGGGCGAGCCTGCTGGTGACTTCGGTCAGGGCCGCGTCAGTCTCGATGACCGGCGGCAATCCGTCACGGGGCTCAAGGAGCGGTACCGGCTTCTTGGCCTCTTCTGGCGCCTTGGCCTCTTCTGGCGCCTTGGGTTCTTCGCACCCGGCGGAACCCACGGCCTCGTTTCCTGAGCTCACCCTTACCCCGGCTGCCGCAGTGCCCGTGTCCCCGGCGGTTCTAGGCCGGCTGCGGCGGACAGGCAATCGCACCAGGCCGCGATGTGCGCGGACAGGTCAAGCGTGTCGAGATCGCTCGTGCCCGGCCCCGGACCCGTGGAACCCAAGGGGCTACCGGGGCCCGCCGGGGACCAAGAGGCCCGCAGTTCGAAGCCGGTCAGCGGAAGCTCATCCCGCTTCGCGCCGAAACCCTCGGTGATGACCCTGGTGATCGTGCCGCTCGGCACCGCATAGCCGGGTACGTGCGTGTCCAGGGCCTCGGACAGCCAGCTCCAGCCGACCTCGCCCAAGAGCGGGTCCGCCGCGATTTCCGGCTCCACTTCGGCACGGATGTAGGCCACCAGCCGGAAGGAGCCCTCCCAGCCTTGCTGGCCGTCCGGGTCATAGAGCAGAACCAGCCGTCCCCAGGCGATATCCGTGTCGTCCCGCTGAACGGTAGCCGCGATGGCGGTGGCGTACGGCGCGAGTCGTTTCGGTGCAGGCACATCCTCGAACTGCAGGTCTGAATGGACTTGGGCGTCTCGCCCCGCCATGAAAGCAGCAGCAACCGCCGCGAACGTCTCTTCGGCCTGTGAATCCGAAGCCTGCACCGGGACGCGTGGAGCCCGCGGAGCAGCCTGGCCCAGTGGCTGAGCGGTTGAGGCTGGGGCTTCTGCGGTCGTCCCTGACGTCCTAGATTTCTTCGAGGGCGTCCGTGGCGTCCTGGGCTGTCCCGCAGGCATCCTGGCCGAGCCGATGGGCGTCGGAGGCGAATCCCGTGCCGTCCCGGCACTGTCGGCTGCAGCCGAAGGGCCGGGAGCAGCACCCGATCGCCTGGGCGCACGTGAACGGGTCGTGCGTCGATTCTCTGGCTCGTCTGCGGGCCTCATGACCTGAGCGTACGTGTCTGTCATCCGCTTCTCACGCAGCGCCGTTTAGATTCATGCCGAAACACCAGTGTTTCATGCTATTTGCCTGACTTTAACTTCGGCTCGGAAGGGGCGAGGGATCTATCCTGGGTAACGCCGCCCTTGATGCGCCGCTGCTGGCCTGCTCGCATAGGGGCAGGCCGATCATCAAGGCGTCGCCGCAGACCGTGCAGCCCCATTCCTGGCAATCGCCTTCCGGCGCGTCCGGGCAACTGGCAGGCTCCGCGTGAAACTGCTCGAATAGCCGCTCTTCGCTGCATCCGGTGCAGTACCTGCTCAGGTGCGTCATCCTGGCGACCTCCTCGTTGCGGTGCATCAAGGGACGGGCAAGGGGGAATGTAACGGGGCCGATGCCGATGGTGGCATGCTCTCGCGCCGATTCGTGGGATCTCAGACGGCGTGTCTCCTGAAGGCGGCACTGTGGCGATGTGAGACGATCCCTGACGTGAGCGTGAGCCAGACGACGTCCCCTTTCCTGCAGGCCTGCCGAAGACAGCCAGCTCGGTATACCCCGGTCTGGTACATGCGGCAGGCGGGCCGGTCGCTGCCCGAGTACAGGAAGCTCCGCGAGGGCATCTCCATGCTCGATTCCTGCACCCGTCCCGAATTGATCACCGAAATCACCTTGCAGCCGCTGCGCAGGTATGACGTCGACGCGGCCATCTTGTTCAGCGACATCGTGGTGCCGCTGCGGGCGGTGGGCATCGATGTCGACATCAAGACCGGGATCGGGCCGGTGGTTGCCAGTCCCGTGCGAACCTCGGCGGACCTCGCCCGACTGCGCCCGCTGGATCCCGATGACGTGCCCTACGTCACCGAAGCGGTCCGGTCGCTCGTGGCCGAGCTGGACGAACGTCCGCTCATCGGTTTCGCGGGCGGGCCATTCACGCTCGCCTCCTATCTGGTGGAGGGGGGGCCGTCCAAGAATCACGACAAGACCAAGGCGCTGATGTACGGCGACCCCAAGCTTTGGCACGCGCTGCTCGGTCGGCTCGCTGACATCACGATCTCGTTCCTGCAGATCCAGGTCGCGGCGGGCGCATCCGCTGTCCAGCTCTTTGATTCGTGGGTCGGCGCGGTCAGCCCGGACGATTACCGGCATGCGATCCTGCCGCACACCAGCCGGATCTTCGCCGCGCTCGGGTCGGCTGGGGTACCGCGCATCCACTTCGGAGTCGGGACGGGGGAACTGCTCGGCCTGATGGGGGAGGCCGGCGCCGACGTGGTCGGGGTCGACTGGCGTATCCCGCTGGACGAGGCTGTCCGGCGGGTGGAGCCGGGTAAGGCGCTTCAAGGCAACCTTGACCCGGCGATCTTGCTCGCGCCCTGGGAAGTCATCGAGGAGCGGGCCAAGGACGTGGTCGCGCGCGGGCGCACCGCCGAGGGGCACGTGTTCAATCTGGGACATGGAGTCCTGCCGGAAACCGACCCCGCGGTCCTGGCCAAGCTCGCCGATCTGGTCCACGCCGAGTCGGTCCATAAGCTCAGCTGAGCCAGCCCAGGGCGCCGCGGCTAGCTTTCTCGCGAGGCGGGCCGCGAGGCGGGCCGGCGGCGAATCGCCCACCGTCTGCCCCGGTAGATTACGAAGACGGCAAGGGCCGCCACGGCGGCGAACGGCGCCACCGCGCCCAGGAGGGCCAGAGTCCAAGACACCGCGACGCGGAAGGCGTGCCACCCGGCGCTGAGGCCACTGGCCAGGCTGGGCGGGGCCTTGGGGTGATGGACTAGCG
>Ga0302178_10000528_pt1 | contig 34573 bp, 39 predicted proteins | sample I_Palsa_E1_3_FD_198790 | JGI IMG/M metagenome (GOLD analysis project Ga0302178, IMG submission 198790) | Peat permafrost microbial communities from Stordalen Mire near Abisko, Sweden - I_Palsa_E1_3 | ecosystem: Environmental > Terrestrial > Soil > Palsa > Peat permafrost | place: Sweden... | reverse complement strand
TTCGCCACCGGCTTGAGCGCTACGGGGCCGGTCGCCGCATGGACTACGACGATTCCCCACCGGAGCAGATAGCCGAGGCAATCGCCCAGGAGATCGGCCGCGAGGTCGAATACCGCGACGTCGAGACCAACGGCGCCGCCAGGGCGGCCCAGCGCATCGCCGAGCTGCTCTAGCGTCCTGCAGTCTCGCGAGACCGGTCGCCTGAGCCAGGCACGGTCGGTCGGCGTCCGAGCGATCTCCGATCCTGCCGCACATCAACGAAGTCACGCCGTAATAAATCCCCCAGCCATCGTCACGGAGATCTCGGGGATTCATTTCGACCGGCCTCTCCCGATCGAAATGAATCCCCGAGATCTCCCGTGACGAGTTGTGGGCGGGTTGATTTAGAGAAGCATCCCCAGTCGCCGTAGTTCACGGCCCTTCTGGCATCACCTGTTGAAGGAGCTACCATTGATGCCTACACCACCCGGCCCCTTGTGGGCCGGGTTTCTTTTTGGCGAGTGATCTCCCCTCGAAGGGTGGCCCAGGCATCCTGGATGATGGTTCCCTGGTGGTACGCAGTCTGGTTTGGTCATTTATGCCTCTGCGTGAGGTCCGGCACGGCCCGATCACTTACTCTTCAGATTCAACTCCACAGCTTCCTGAATGAGCTTCTTCAGCGCACCCTCGTTGATCTTCTCGTCCTCCCTAATGTCGATCGCGCGCCTTACTTTTCCCTCGAGGCTGGAGTTGAACAGGCCCGCAGGATCGTCCAAGGCAGCCCCCTTGAAGAAGGTCAGCTTGACCACGTTTTTGTAGGCCTCACCGGTGCAGATACCCCCGTTGTGGGACCAGACCGGCGTTCCTGGATTCGTGGCCTTCACCCATTTCCATTCCTCGACGATCTCTGGATCCGCTTCCTTGATGATCCCCCTCACCTTGCTCAGCGTCTTGCCTCGCCAATCGCCCAGTTCCTTGATCCTCCCGTCTATCTCCTTAGAAGCATCCGTCTCGTTTGCCATGTGTACTCCCCTCCGCAGTTGACTACACGGATCGCTTACTCGTCACTAGGCGGCTCGATCGAGAAAGCATCCTAACCCGCGGCCGGCTTGATGCCAGGCCGATCTTTGATCGGTCAAACAAAGGTGGCATCGTTCAGCGGATGGCTCGGCTCAGGACGCGGAGACCGGCGGGCCAGCGGGCGGGCTGACCCCGGCGCAGCTCGCGAGCTCGACGTCGAGACCGCCCACGCGGTCTGCGAGAAGTGCAAGATCCTGCTGGTGGAGGCCAACAGCGAAAGCGACGCCAAATCCCTCGGAACCGGCCGCGGCGCGCGCCGGCGACGGCTGAACGCGGCCGAGCCAACTCGCGGAAGGACAACCACGGGCCCCGGTCGAAAACCACGTTGATCTTTGCTCGCAAATAGCGGGAGCTTCTGTAGGTTTGAGCACGTTTCGTCCGGGGTAGCAGTAAAGATGCTCGCAACCTCTTCGTCACATCTGTCTCAATCATGCTGATTGCAGCCCTCCTCATCTGGCTCATTGTGGTCTTTCTCTCTGTCGGCTTCTGCCGGGTAGCGGCATCCGCGGACAGCAGAGAGCTCGCGTTCATGGCCCGGCATCCATCCCCCTCCGCAGGCGAGCTGCTCAGCGACGGGTACCCTTCTTCGTCCAGAGGGAGTCCTCTCGCTTACACGGCCGCGCCTCTGGGCCGATACCGGCGGAGTGAGCCGCCTTCGCGCACTTCTTCGCAAATTACTCGTTAGCACAGCCGCACTGCTCGCGTGCGCGTGTTCCGGCTTCATCAACGAAGCCGGCGCGGCCCAATCGACGAGCAGACCCCAATCGGCCGCCCTCCGAGTGGCGACACCGACGGCGAAGGCCGCCGCGCGCTCCGCCGCCGGGAGACGTCGCTCGCATAGCGCCTGTTCAGCCTCGCGCCGGCGGCGGAAGGGGCGTCTGGCGTGCCACTCGCACAGGGTCCGCCGCAGCGGCAAGCTCGCCCTGCGCGCACACGCCGGGCGACGATCCCACGCGTCCGCGCCCAAGGCGTCCACCGAGACGGTCGTCCTCGCCTCCGAAAGCTCAGCCTCGATCGCGAGCGTGCTCGCCGCGCCCTGTGAGAACACCGAACTGACTCCTGAACCGGGCAACCTCGAACAGGTCAGGAACGCGACCCTCTGCCTGGTCAACCAGGAGCGCGCACGCGAAGGCAGGCTCCCCCTGAAGCCCAGCGCGCAGCTCGAGCAGGCGGCCCAGGGGCACAGCGAAGAAATGGTGAGTGAGAACTATTTCGCCCACGTCGCGCCGAGCGGCCTCACCCCCGTTGCTCGTATCGAGCAGACCGGCTACGTGCCCAACCAGCAGGTCGGCTACACGCTCGGCGAGAACATCGCCTGGGGGACCCTGCAGCTGAGCACGCCGGCCGCGATCGTCGCCGCCTGGATCGCCTCCCCGGGGCACCTCGCGAACATCCTCTTCAGCCAGTACCGCGACACCGCGATCGGCGTTGCCCCCGAGGCGCCTGCCTCACTCGCCGAAGGCGAGCCCGGCGCGGTGTATTCCCAGGAGTTCGGCGTGATCGTCAAATGAGCGATCTCGGGCACCCACGTGCAGCGGGTCGCTCGTTCGAGGACAAATGCGACAGAAGTCGAACACCGGAGTGGACATTCGTTCGCAAATAGCGCGTTTGGGTCAACAGTGCGCTTGAGATGTCCGACGGGCGGGTAATGATGCTCATGAACACTTCGTCACATCTGTCTCAATGATGCTGATTGTCGCCATCGCTATCTGGCTCATCGTGGCCCTTTTCTTCGTGGTTCTCTGCCGCGGGGCGGCCCTTGCGGACAGCGGGGACGCCGTCTCCACCGGTCGCTACCCAACCGGCTGCGCCAACGACTCTCGAGCGGATATCGCCGCGATCGTTCTGGGGAAGGACCGGCCGGCGACGGATCTGCGGCCTAGAGTCCGTGGCGTCCGAGGACGTGCGGGACGGTACGTAGCAGGATCTTGACGTCCTTCCACAGCGACCAGTTCGCGACGTATAGGTAGTCGATCGCGACCATCTCCGCGAGGGGCACGCGCGCGGGGCCGAGGATCTGCCAGTGGCCGGTCATTCCCGGGGTCAGCTCCAGACGGCGGCGGTGCCAGCCCTCGACGCGTTGGTCCTCCTCGATCACGAGCGGACGCGGGCCGACGAGGCTCATCTCGCCTTTGAGGATGTTGAACAGCTGCGGCAGCTCGTCCAGCGCACTCTTGCGCAAGAAGGAGCCGACACGCGTGACACGGGGGTCGTCGGCGATCTTGAACAGCCCCTCCTGCGCTTCGTTGCGATCACGCAGGCCATCCTTCAGCGCCTCCGCGTCCGGGACCATCGTGCGGAACTTCAACATGTAGAAACGCTCACCGTGCTGCCCGACCCGCAGCTGACGAAAGAACACCGGGCCACGACTGTCGAGCTTGATCGCGACCGCGATCACCGCCAACAGGGGCGATACCGCCAACAAACCGAGCGACGCGCCGATCAGATCGAAGCTGCGCTTGACCACCGACGAGGAACGCGTCAACTCAAAACGCCTGACACCCATCACCGTCACACCGTGCAGATCATCGAACTCGACCGAGGAACCCACCACCTCAAGCATCCGTGGCAGCACGCTCACCCGCACACCCACAGCCTTCAACGTACGCACCAAGTTGAGGATCTCCCCACCCTCCGCGCCACCCGGGGCCACGATCGCGCGATGCACGTCAAGCTGCTGCGCGAGATCACGGATCTCCGCAAGACGGCCCGGCGAGAGCGCATCAGTCGACCACGGCCCAGCCTTATCGAGATCGAGCTGCGCGACCATGCTCGCCTTGATCCCACCATGACCGGTCAACTTCGAGCGGATCGTCTGGGCCGATGCCTCATCACCGACGAACAAGCAGCGCTCGACCGGCGCCAAGCGCAACGCGATCGCCCGCGCCGACGCGCGCGCGATGACCAGCCCGGCGAGCAGCGCCACCCACAAGATCAGCGCTTCGGGACGACGCAGATAGCCACCTTGCACGATCAGTTCGCTGCCCAGCCAAGCGGCCAGCGCGCAAAGGGTCGCCATGTGGAACAACTTCGGCACCTCATCGAGCGTCGTCTTACGCAACAACGTCTCATCACGATCATACAACCCGAACAGCTTCGCGCCGATCAACAAAAGCGGCAGACCGACAAGACTCAACCACGTCAACTGCAACGGTCGCGACGAGAGCTGCGTCACGACCACAAACGTCCCCGCAATCGCGACAATGTCTGCCAGCAACAGCATCCGGCGAAACAACGCATCCCGCCGCAAACACGCCGCCGGCCCACGCGCCTCAATGATCTGCTGCGGAGTCTGCCGACGCCTGATCCCGAACCCCCCCAAGCCACGTACGCCAACTGATGCCGGCGTACGGCCAAGACGAGTATGCGTCCCAGCCTTCCCTTGCGTCTCACCGTTCATAGTGTCTCCCCAGCTTCCTTGCCTTCCCACCACATGTACTCGCATGGTGGACACACCGTCTCAATCAGATGTTGAGATCCCGCTATTAAGATCAAGCGGGGAATCTTGCACAATTCAGGCCGCTTGGCAAGCCCACTTGTCCAAGAAATAGCCCAGGCACTTGGCTCAGTTGCTAGCGATTCTTACTCTTGGAAACCATCTGGGAAGTCCTGGGGAGATTTGCTGAGGAGGTATGACGAGCTTTGAGCAGGGGAAGGGCCTTAGTGTTCCGCAAAGAATGATCGACCTGCACTCTCATGTGCTGCCCGGCATCGACGACGGCCCCGAGACGATCGAGGACTCGGTCGAGCTCGCTCGCGCCGCCGTGGCCGCGGGCACGCGTACGCTCGTGGCCACGCCCCACGTCAGCTGGACCTACCCCAACGACGCCGAGACGATCGCCGAGCTCGTGGATCGACTGAACGCGCGCCTGAACGCGGAGGAGGTCGAGCTCGAAGTCCTGCCCGGCGCCGAGCTCGCGATGACGCGGCTCGTCGACATCCGATCCGAGGAGCTCTCGCGCCTGAGCCTCGGCGGAGGGCCCTGGCTGCTGGTGGAGCCGCCGTTCGCCACGACGGTCACCGGTCTCGACGCGCTCGTATTCGACCTGCAACGTCAGGGTCACAGGGTGCTGATCGCCCACCCCGAGCGCTGCCCGGCCTTCCACCGCAACCCCGAGATGCTGCGAGAACTCGTGGACGGGGGGGTCCTCACTTCGATCACGGCCGGTTCGCTGGCTGGGCGCTTCGGCGGCGAGGTGCGTAGTTTCGCGACGGCGCTCGCGCGCGAGGGCCTGATCCACAACGTCACCTCCGACACCCACGACACCGTCAAGCGTCCGCCGGGTGTCGCCGCCGAGCTGCGAGCGGCCGGCCTGGAGCCGCTGGCTGACTGGCTGATCGAGCAGGTGCCCGCGGCGATCCTCAGCGGCGGCGAGATCCCGCCCCGCCCCGCGGTGAAGCTCCCCGGCCTGCAGCCGGCGCGGGCACCGTGGTGGCGCCGGCGGCCCTGAGAACCTCTACTCCGGGATCGAGGTGCCGGGCCCGGAGAGCTCGAACGCCGCGTGCAGCACCTGCACGGCGCCGGCGACGCGCGCGCGGTCGATCACGCAGGAGATCTTGATCGGCGAGGTGGCGATCATCTCGATGTTCACGCCCTCCTCGGCGAGCACCGAGAAGACCTTCGCCGCGACGCCCGGGTGTGAGCGCATGCCGGCGCCGATGATCGAGACCTTGCCCATCTCCTCGTGTGTCGTCATGTCCGCAAACGCCTCGCCCGTGAGCGGCGCAAGGGCAGCCTGGGAGACGCGCAGATCCTCGCGCGGGACGGTGAAGGAGATCTCGGCGAGCCCCCCGGCCGTCGTGGGCTCGTTCTGGACGATCATGTCGACGTTCACGTTCGCCTCGGCGAGCGCCGCAAAGATGCGCGCGGCGGCTCCCAGCTCGTCGGGGACGCCGACCAGCGTGACGCGCGCCTCGTCGGTCGAGTGGGTGACGGCTGTGATCAGGGGCTGCTCCATCGTCCCTGCTTCGAGCACAACCGTACCGGGCTCCTCGTCGAAGGACGAGCGGCAGTGGATGCGCACGCCGTGGTTGCGCGCGTACTCGACCGCGCGCAGCTGCAGCACGCCCGCGCCGGAGGCCGCCATCTCGAGCATCTCCTCGAAGGAGATCGTGCTCAGCTTGCGCGCGTCGGGCACGATCCGGGGGTCGGCGGTGTAGACACCGGCGACGTCGGTGTAGATCTCGCACTCCTGCGCGCCGAGCGCCGCGGCGACCGCGACAGCCGTCGTGTCCGAGCCGCCACGACCGAGCGTGGTGACGTTCTTGGCCGTGCTCGAGACGCCCTGAAAGCCCGCGACGAGCACGATCGAGTCCTCGTCGAGCGCCGCCTTGACGCGGTCCGCGCGAACGTCGAGGATGCGCGCCTTCGTGTGGGAGTCGTCGGTCACGATCCCCGCCTGAGAGCCCGTCAGCGAGATCGCGCGATGTCCCAGATCGTTGATCGCGATCGCACACAGCGCACAGGAGATGCGCTCGCCCGAGGAGAGCAGCATGTCCATCTCACGCGGGTCCGGGTCGGCGGAGATCGTCTGCGCCATCGCGATCAGCTCATCGGTGGTCTTGCCCCGTGCCGAGAGCACCGCAACCACGCTGAAGCCCGCCTCGCGCTTGTCGACGATGCGCCGCGCGGCGCGCTTGATCCGCTCGGCGTCGGCGACCGAGGTCCCACCGAACTTCATCACGACGATGTCGTTATTGGGCATGCCCGCCAGGATATAGGCGGTCTCAGCTGAGATCATGTGGGTTGTGCCGTCGCCAGTCGAGCTCAGCGCCAAGCAGTATGAGAAGGAGCTGCTGCGCTTACAGACCGAGCTCGTCTATATGCAGGAGTGGATCCTCGCCACCAAAGGACGATTGGTGGTGCTCTTCGAGGGACGCGACACGGCCGGCAAGGGCGGTGTCATCAAACGGATCACCGCTTACCTGAACCCGCGCACGTGCCGCATCGCGGCGCTGCCGACTCCCAGCGAGCGCGAGCGCACGCAGTGGTACTTCCAGCGCTACGCGGCACACCTGCCGGCCGCTGGGGAGATCGTGTTGTTCGACCGCAGCTGGTACAACCGCGCCGGGGTGGAGCATGTGCTCGGCTTCTGCACCGATGCTCAGTACGAAGAGTTTCTGCGTTCCTGCCCCTCGTTCGAGGAGGCTCTACAGAACGACGGGATCATCCTCGTGAAGTACTGGCTGTCGGTCAGCGACGAGGAGCAGGAGCGTCGTTTCAAGAAGCGGCTGTCAGATCCGCGTAAGCGCTGGAAGTTCAGTCCCGCCGACCTGCAGGCTCGGTCGGGCTGGGTGGACTACGCCGAGGCCAAGGACCGGATGTTCGCCCACACCGACACCGAGGGGAGCCCCTGGTATGTGGTCGAGGGCGATGACAAGCGCGCGGCGCGCCTGAATCTGATCAGCCACCTGCTCTCGCTCGTCCCCTACGAGCATCTCCACGAGGGCAAGCCTCCAAAGCTGCCACCTCGCCAGAAGCGCAAGTATGTGCGCCCGCCCAGAGAGACCGAACGACTCGTGCCGACACGCTACGTCCTGAGCTCCAACTGAGCACCTGCCGGGTTGGGTGCATTGAGCCTCTCCACAATCGCCGCGCTCGTCGTGGTGCTTGGCTTCGCCTTCGTGCTCGGCATCTCCGATGCACCCAACGCGAGCGCGATGTTGATCTCCTCGCGGGCGGCGTCCTATCGCCGCGCGATGACGTTCTCATTCCTCGCGCACGTGGCCGGCGGGCTCCTCGCCGGCCAGGCCGTGGCGCTGACGATGGCCGGCCTCGTGCACGTTGCGCCGGCCCAGCTGCCCGGCACCTATCTGGCGGGAGGCATTGCGTGTCTGGCGTTCACACTGCTGCTGAGCAGGCGAGGTATACCCGTCAGCGCGAGTATCGCGCTGGTCGGGGGGCTGGTCGGGGCGGCCGCTGTGCAGGCGGGTCGGGGAGCCGTCAATTGGGGTGGCCTGCACGGCCTGCGCCCCTACGGTGTCCTGGGCACGCTGCTCGCGATCGTGCTCTCCCCTGTGCTCGGAGGCCTGGCCGCGGCCGGGCTGCGGCGCCTGCTCGGCCGGATGCTGCATCGAGCCGCGCGCGAGACGCTGCGCTGGGTGCGGGGAGCGATCTGGCTGACGGCCGGCCTGGTCGGGGTGGCGGACGGCTCCAACGATGGGCAGAAGGCGATGGGCCTCGCGACCGCACTGCTCGTTGCCGCGGGCACCCTCCACAGCTTCGCGGTGCCCTTCTGGGTAACCGCGCTGGTCGCATTGGTGCTCGCGACGGGTACCGCCGCAGGCGGGCGGCGGGTTGTGCGCACGGTCTCCTCGAGCCTCTACCGCGGCGGTCCACTCGACGGCTTGGCGGCACAGGGCGCCTCGGCGGTGGCGATCCTCGGCGCGGCGTCGCTCGGCGCGCCGGTGAGCAGCTCGACAGTGCTCGCGTCGGGCATGATCGGGGTGGGCGCCGTTCGCAGGCGCCGCCATGTCCACTGGCCTACCGTACGTACCGTGGTCTCCGCATGGATTTTCACGGTGCCCGCCTGCGCACTGCTGGGTGCCTGCCTGGCTGAGCTCGGGCGGTTATCGGGAGCGCTGCGATGACGGGGCAGGCCGGCGACTCTCGTCCGGCGCCGGCGCCGAGGACGGCGAGCCGTTGGTGGCGGCGCATGTTCCTGCCGGCCGTGCCCGACGTGCTCGCGTTGCTCCTCGCGCAGGGCGAGTCGAGTGTCACCGGCATGGCCGCGTTCGCCGCGTGGTCTCATGGCGGTGACCCGGAGGCCGCAGCGGCCCTACGCTCCGCCCGAAACGAGGCTTACAGCGCGCGCCGCGAGCTGCTGGCGGCCCTGCAGGCGGCGCTGTCGACGCCCGTCGACCAGGAGAACCTCTACACGCTCTCCGAGCGGATCGACCGGATCCTCGAGGTGGCCAGGCACGCCGTGCGGGAGGCCGAGGTCCTCGGCTGGACGCCCGATATCCACACGGGGAAGATGGCTGACCGGCTTGCCGAGGGGACCCGCGCACTGCTCGCGGGCTTCGATCTGCTCGTCAAGGACCCCGAGGAGGCCGGCCGACAGGCAGACGCGGCGAGCCACGCCGTGCGCCACGTGGAGCGCGACTACCGCGAGGCGATGGCGGAGCTGCTGCAGGCGAACGACCTCAGAACCGTCCTCGCGGGACAGGATCTCTATCGCCGCTATCTCGTGGTGGCGGAGGCGATCGTCCAGGTGGCCGACCGGCTGTGGTACGTCGTCCTTCGTGGTGCGTGAGAGATCACCGCCGAGTAATCTCAGCCTGCCTACACGGCTCGGCGCCCGGCAAAGGCCTTGCCCAGCGTGACCTCGTCGGCGTACTCGAGATCCGAGCCGACCGGCAGGCCGCTGGCCAGGCGCGTGACCGTGAGATGGGAGTCCCCCCCACCCCGGACGCGAAGCTCCTCGGCGATGTGCAGTGCGGTGCTTTCGCCGGTCGTGGTGGGGTTGGTGGCGAGGATCACCTCGCGCACCGGCACCTCACCGCCCGATGCGACACGGGAGAGCAGCTCGGCGATGTGCAGGTCCTCGGGGTCGATGCCGTCGATCGGCGAGAGCGCCCCGCCAAGCACGTGGTATACGCCCGAATACTCGTGCGTGCGCTCCATCGGGATCACGTCCGATGGCTCCTCGACCACGCAGATCAGACCATGATCGCGGCGCGAGTCCTGGCAGATGCGACAGCGCGATTCGTCGGTCAGGTTGAAACACACCTCACAGAAGGAGATCTTCTCCTTCACCTCGCGAATCGCCTCCGAGAGTCCCGTGGCGTCCTCGGAGGAGGCGCGCAGAATGTGGAAGGCGAGCCGCTGGGCGGTGCGCGAGCCAATCCCGGGGAGCTTTGATAGCTCGGTCACGAGCCGCTGGACAGGCGGAGCGTAGCTGCTCACCGTTATAGGCCCAGCCCAGGCGGGAGTGCTCCCAACCCCCCGAGGTCAAGGCCGCCGGTGGTGGCGCCGAGCTTGCTCGCGGCGAGCTCCTGCGCCGAGCGCAGCGCCTCGTTGACGGCGGCAAGGACCATGTCCGAGAGCATCTCCGCATCCTCGGGATCGACCGCCGCCGGGTCGATCTTCACCGCCTGGATCTCGAGGTCGCCAGAAATCCGAACGGTAACCATGCCGCCACCGGCGGAGGCCTCGACCGTCTCGTGCTTGAGCTCCTCCTGGGCGCTCTCCATGTCCTGCTGCATCTTCTGTACCTGCTGCATCATCTGCTGCATGTTCGGCATTCGCTGCTGCTTTGCCATCACGCCTCTTTCTGTTCGCTGTTTGCCGGCACCTGATCGCTGGAAAGCTCCTCGGCGTCGAACTCCTCCATGAAGCGCGCCACCCACTCCTCCTCCGTCGGTTCCGGGAGCTCTGACGTGGCGTCAGCATCGGCCTCGAGCAGTTCATAGGACAGTCGCCAGCGCCCGCCCGAGAGCTGGCGCAGCGCGTCGGAGACGATCGCGCGGTTGTCGGGATGCTCGGCCTTCTTCTTCAGAAACGCCGCCGAGGAGGCAAACGCCACGGTCAGATCCTCCCCCGCCACCGCCACTGGTCGCGTGTCCACGAGCACCGCACTCAACATCTTGTTCTCCATCCCCACCAGCTCCACCACCGCCGGCCACAGCGCGTGCAATGACTCGAGATCGTTCGCTGAGACCACAGGCGGCGGCGACTCGCCGACCTCGGGCTCCCCCAGAGGTGGAGCCCGCCCGGGCACGAGATCCTCCACCGGCGCCGGCTTCGCGGCCGGCACCTGCACCACCCGATCCGCGGCGACGGCGGAGACACCACCGCGCTCGCGCTCCAAGCGCTCGATCCGGGCCAGCAGCGCTGAGGTGGAAGAGTCCACCTCGGGGCGCGCGGCCTTGACCAGGGCCAGCTCCAGCCGCGTGCGCGGGTCGGCGCCGGCGCGCACGCCCTCCAATGCCTCCCCGAGCAGCTCGAGCAGGCGCACGACGACGGCGCGGTCGACGCGCTCGGCCTGGGCGCGCAGGCGCGCGTCGGCCTCCTCGGTGAGCGACAGTTCGGCCGGCAGCTCGCCGAGCGTCTGCACGACCAAGAGCTCGCGCGCATGCACCTCGAGGTCGGAGGCGAACGAACCGGCGTCGCGGCCGCTCTGCACGCAGCGCTCCAGCGCGCGCAGCGCACGGCTGCCGTCGCCCGCGTCGACGGCGTCGACGAGCTCTTCCAGCAGGCCCGAGTCGGCCACGCCGAGCACCGCGAGCACGTCCTGGAGCGCGATCTCGTTGCCGCTGTAGGTGAGCAGCTGCTCGAGCGTGCCGAGCGCGTCGCGGAAGGAGCCAGTCGCCGAGCGGGCCACGGCGGCGACCGCCTCCGGCGGGATCTCGATCGACTCGGCCTGCGCGGCGCGGCGCACGACGAAGGCGATCTGCTCGACCGTCGGGCGGTGGAAGTCGAAGCGGTGGCAGCGGTCGACGACCGTCGCCGGCACCTTCTGCGCCTCGGTCGTCGCGAGCACGAACACCGTGTTCGGCGGCGGCTCCTCGAGCGTCTTCAGGAACGCGTTCCACGCCGCCGTCGAGAGCATGTGCGCCTCGTCGAGGATGTAGACCTTGCTGCGTCCCGACACCGGCGAGTAGGCGACGCTCTCGCGCAGCTCCCTGATGTCGTCGACCGAGTTGTTCGACGCCGCGTCCATCTCGATCACGTCGAGCGAGCTCGCGCGCGCGATCGAGACGCACGATTCGCACTCGCCGCAGGGCTCGATCGTCGGGTGGGCGGGGTCACGATTACTACAGTTCAGGCACGCCGCGAGGATCTTCGCCATCGAGGTCTTGCCCGTCCCGCGCGAGCCGACGAATAGGTAGGCATGGTGCACCTTCCCGCGCTGCACGGCGTTGCGCAGCGTGCGCACCACCGGCTCCTGCCCTACAACATCGGCGAACGTGCGCGGCCGGTGCCTGCGATAGAGAGACTGGGCTTGCTCTTGCTCGGCTTGCGCCTGTGGCTGGTCGATCGGCACCGTTGCTCTGAGTCTACCCAGGCCCGCGTCCCCAGCCGGGGCACGCCGCGCGGGGCAAGTGTGGGGTGTTGAGGTGCATATAAACTTTTAAGACTGCGTGTAACTATTGTTATACGCAGTATAAATCTCTATAACAACGCGCCAACGCTCCTCGATCAACTTTTTGGACTCTCTCCGACGTCTCCCCAAGCGCATCGGCGCCCCCCTCGGAATCGCTGCCGGGGCCGTCGTGCTGTGGGTTCTCTCCGGTGTCGGTTTCGCCAACTACGACACCCTCTACGCGCTCACCTGGGGCGGCCAGCTCGCGCGCGGAGAAACGCCCCAGTACGGGATCCCGATCGCGCCGACGCCCCACCCGCTGATCGAGGTGCTCGGGGTGATCCTCTCCCCGCTCTCCCCGCACGCGGTCGAAGGCGTGACGGTCGCGCTCGGCTTCCTCGCGCTGTCCGCCTGCGGATGGGTGCTCTACCGGCTGGGCTCGGCGTGGTTCGGCCGCGCCGCGGGGGCCCTGGCGGCGCTGATCCTGCTCACGCGCGTGCCCGTCCTCTCCTATGGCGTGCGCGCGTACGTGGACATTCCCTACCTGCTGCTCGTGCTCTGCGCCGTGCTCGTGGAGTCACGACGGACGCGCGCGGGCGCGCCGGTGCTGGCGCTGCTGGCGCTCGCCGGGCTGTTGCGCCCCGAGGCGTGGGTGTTCTCGGGGCTGTACTGGCTGTACCTGGCGTTTGACGCGCGCGAGGACGGCGCGCGCGAGCCGGCAGCGAGCTCCGGAGCGGGCGAAAGATCGGGCCAGGCCGGGGACGGACGGGCTGAGCGGAGATCGCGACTGATGCGTCTGGCGCTGCTCGCGGTGGCGGCGCCGCTGGTGTGGATCCTCAGCGACCTGGCGATCACCGGCCACCCGCTGTGGTCGCTCACGAACACGCGCCACACCGCCACGACGCTCGATCGCATCACCGGAATCGGCAACGTGCCGGAGTACATCCCGCGCCGGATCGGCGAGATCCTGAGTCCGGCGGTGCTCCTCGGCGCCGCGCTCGGGGGGGTGCTGTCGCTGTGGCTGCTGCCGCGCCGGGCTCGTCTCGGCGCGGTCATCGGGGTCCTGGCGGTGGTGGTGTTCGCGGCGTTCGCCACCGCCGGCCTGCCGATCAACACTCGCTATGCGTTCCTCGCCGCGGCGATCCTCTGCGTCTTCTGTGGCGCGGGCGTGTTCGGCTGGACGCGTCTGCCGCGGGAGGACCCACGGCGACGCTGGTGGATGGCCGGCGGCGCGCTCGTATTGCTGGCGCTGCTCGCTTCGATTCCTTCCCAGTACAACTCGGTGCACCGCGAACTGAGAAAACTGGCCCGGCAGGAATCGATCCAGAACGAACTGCTGGCACTCGTGAAAGACGGATCGATCACACGTGCATGCGAGCCCGTTGGCGTGCCCAACCACGCGCCGATTCCGCTGCTCGCGCTGTATCTGGAAACGAGCCCGCGGCAGATCGTTAGCGCCGAAATCAGCCCGATCACCCACGGCGCCTATGTCGACCCGGCAAGTAAGGAAGTCGAAGACGATTATGTGCTCGACCCCCACGACCCGCACCTGCCGGTGAGCGTCCCGCCGGGCTTCACCGAGGCCCACGCGAACAGCTCGTGGTTCATCTTCGCGCGCTGCCCCTAGTCGGCCAACAGATGCGCTCCGGGCCCGGGACGCACCTCGCGTGCGCCGGGTGGAGTAGGTACGTCCGGCGCTAACAGGCCGAGCACGCTGCCACCGAAGCCACCGCCCATCAACCGCGCGCCCGCGGCGCCGTCCCTGCGCAACCGCGCGACGGTGCGCTCGACCGTCGGCGTGGAGACCTCGTAGAGGTCGCGCAGGCTCGCGTGGGAGGCGTCCAGGAGCCTGCCCACCGCGGGTAGATCTTCCGCCCGCAGCGCCGCGACGGTCTCCCCGACGCGCTCGTTTTCGCCGAGCACGTGCTCGGCGCGGGCGCGCAGCGGCGCGGGCAGTTTCGCCACGGCGTCCGCGCTCGCGTCGCGCAGCGAGTCGATGCTCATCAGCTCACACGCCCGTCGACACTCGGCCCGGCGCTCGTTGTAGCCGGAGCTCGCGTTCGCGTGCCGCTCGCCGGAGTCGACGACGACGAACCGCCAGCCCCCGAGCCGCAGCGGCACCGACTCGATCTCGAGCGTGCGGAAGTCGATCCGCAGCGCCGTCTCCGCGGCCCCGAAGAGCGACGCGAGCTGGTCGAGCATCCCCGTCTGCGCCCCCACCCAATCGTTCTCCACACGCGCGCACAGGCGCGCGAGCGCGATCCGGTCGGGCGGCGCACTCGAGGCGAGCTCCGAGAGGGCGAGGCAGAGGGCAACCTCGAGCGCCGCCGATGAGGACAGGCCCGCGCCCCGCTCGAGATCGCCGCCGATCTCCAGGCGCGCGCCCACCAGCGGGACGCCGGCTCGCTGCAGCTCGGCGGCGGCGCCCCGCACAAACGCGCGCCAGCCCCCCGCGGGGGAGACATCGGCGAGCTCGAACTCGTCCAGCTCGTCGAGGTCGCGTGCGTGGGCGTAGATGCGCTGGACGCCGGGCGAGTCGGGCTCGGCCGCTTGCGCGCGCACGACCACGCCCTCGGCGATCGCGAACGGGAGCGCCAAACCTTGGTTGTAGTCGGTGTGCTCGCCGATCAGGTTCACGCGCCCGGGCGCGAACGCGGCCGCGCGCTCAAGTCGCACGCAGGATCGCCTCTGCCAGGTGCGCGGCCGACTCCTCGGGCAGCACGTCGGAGATGAACGTCCCCGCGCCCTGCTCGGACCCGGCGAGGTACTTGAGCTTCTCGGCGGTGCGCAACGGGGGATAGAACTCGACGTGCAGGTGCCCCTTTCCCGCCGCCGCGCCGCCGGTCGGGGCCTGGTGGACGACCATCACGTAGGGGAACGGCCGGTCGAACAGCATGTCGTACCCGCGCGCGAGCGCCTGTAGCCCCGCGGCGAGCAGGCGCAGCTCCTCGGCCTCGCAATCGAGCAGGCTCGGGCGGTGCTCGCGCAACACCACGTGCGCTTCATAGGGCCAGCGCGCCGCATACGGGACATAGGCGACGATCACATCGTTCTCGTAGACGATCCTTCGTCCGTCCTCGAGCTCCCTCCGCAGCAGCTCACAGGGCGCGCAGCCTCCGAGGCGCCCGTCGGCGGCGAGCTCGAGCTTTGGGACGGGAGGCAGAAACGGGTAGCCATAGATCTGCCCGTGGGGATGGTGCAGCGTCACCCCAACCTCGACCCCGCGGTTCTCGAAGATCATCACGTACTCCACCTCCGCCCTCGCGCCGAGCTCCTGGAAGCGCTGGCGCCAGACCCACATCAGCGCCTCGGCGCGCTCCGGTTCGAGCGTCCCGAACGAGTCGTCGTGACGGTCCGTGTAGACGACCACCTCGGCCGCCCCGCGCGGCGCCTCGAAGGCGGGGAAGCGGTTCTCGAACACCGCGATCTCGAACTCTCCGAACGGGATCTCCGTCTGCTCCCCGCCCGGGCGGGTCGGACACAGCGGGCAGTGCTCGCGTGCGGGCAGGAAGGTGCGGTCCTGGCGGTGGATCGCATAGACGACCGGCTCGTCGCGCAGCTCGTCCCGTCGCTCCTCGCTCATTCCCGCGGGGGTCCCTCGTGCACGGGTCCCCCGTCTGTGAGCCCCCCGTGCGTATAGAGGATCAGCGTGCGGCCATCGCCTTTGACGTAGCGCCTGAACCTGATCGGACCGTAGGCCTGCTCGCGCTCGACCGGGTCGTTCCCGGAACGTGCGGAAATGGAGGAATCCTCGGGCAGCGGGGCCATTGATCGAGGGTATACCCTTGTGTGAGAAGACACGAACCAGGAGATTGGGACAAAGGGGATTGCCCAGATAGTTGACTGGGTAACAACAGAGACACGGGAGATCACCACAGGTGGCGCCGCGTGGTCACGGCGTCCTCAAACGCACCGAGGAGGAGGATGTGATGTCAGAGATCGATCAGGCACACGGGGCACCGGAGAGCCGCGATCACCTCGACCCGCCGGAGACCGCCAAGCGCGGCTTCGACCGCCGCGCGTTCCTGCAACGCACCGCGCTCACCGGCGTGGCCGCCGGCTCGGTGGGCACTCTGCTGAGCGCTTGCGGGTCGAGCTCCTCTTCGAGCGCCAGCAGTGGCTCCAGCGGGGTGTTCGGGTCGACCCCGAACTACAAATTCGTGATCGTCAACCATGTCACGACCAACCCGTTCTTCACGCCTACGCAATACGGTGCGGCGGACGCCTGCAAGCTGCTCGGCTGCTCCTACCAGTGGACAGGCTCGGAATCGAGCAACGTCAGCCAGATGGTCTCGGCGCTCAACACCGCTGTCACCGGCGGCGCCGATGGGATCGCGGTCTCGCTGATCGACCTCCACGCGTTCAACGCGCCGGTCGAAGCGGCGCTCAAGGCGGGCATTCCGGTCGTCGCCTACAACGCCGATGCCCCCACCAACAAGCGCCTCTCCTACATCGGCCAGGACCTGGAAAAGGCCGGCGAAAAACTGGGCGAACGGATCGTCGCCAGCGTGCCGTCCGGCGACGTCGCGCTGTTCATCGCCACGCCGGGCTCGGCCAACCTGCAGCCGCGCCTGGAAGGTGCGCTGAAGGCGATCAAAGCCTCGGGCAAGCCGATCACGCCGCACACGGTCGCCACCGGGGCGGCGGTGCCGGGCGAGCTCTCGACGATCGACGCCTACTGGGTCGGCCATCCGACCACGAAGGGGATGTATGCCTTCGATGGAGGCTCGACGGAATCGCTGGCGAAAGTGATGCAGAAGTACGGGCTCCCCGCCAAGGGCATCAAGGCCGGCGGCTTCGACCTCACCGAAGAGACCCAGAAGCTGCTCCAGGAAGGGAACATCGAATTCACGATCGACCAGCAGCCCTACCAGCAGGGGTTCCTGCCGATCCTGCAGCTGTTCTTCTGGAGGGCCTCCGGCTCGCTGAGCGGCCCTGCAGAAGTCGACACGGGCCTGAAGTTCCTCAACAAAGAAACCGTCGCCCCCTACGTCGAATCGAAATCCCGCTACGAGGGCACCTCCACCGAAGCGAAAGTCATCCCGATCAAGGCGGGTACGGAAGCCTAGCCGTGCCCCCGCTCAGAGGCGAGGATGGCCTGCTCTCGCGCGTGCTGGCGTTGCGCGAGGGCAGCATCATCGTCGTCACGGTCGTCGTGGCGATCTACTTCGCGCTGAACACGTCGAGCTTCTTCACCTCGGCGAACTTCAAGACGCTGCTGCCGTACTTCGCGCCGTTCGCGATCCTCGGGGCGGGCGAGGTGTTCGTCATGATCCTCGGCGAGATCGACCTCTCGATCGGCGGCACCTACCTACTCGCCCCGTACCTCTTCTACAAGCTCTCCTCGACCGTCGGGCTGCCACTCGTCCCCGCCGTGATCGTGGCGCTGATCGCCTGCATGGCGGTCGGCCTGATCAACGGCTTCTTCACCGCGATCGTCGGCATCAGCTCGTTCGTGGTCACGCTCGGCATGCTGTTCGCGCTCGAGGGGCTGACGCTGGTGATCTCCCACGGCGAGCCCGTCGAGACGCCCGGCGCGCAGGTGCACGCGACCACCCGCGAGGTCACCCATGTGGTCAACGGCGTGCAGATCCACCTCCCCGAACAGGTCAACCACATCAGCACGTTCGCGAAAATCTTCGGCGCCGGCATCTACTCAGAGCTGATCTGGGCGCTCGTGATCGTGATCGTCCTGCAGGTCGTGCTGACGTTCACGCGCTGGGGCCTGCACACGGTCGCGGTCGGCTCGAACAAGCTCGGCGCCGGCGAGGCCGGGGTACACGTAAAGCTGGTGATGATCCGCAACTTCGTCCTCTGCGCCACCGCGGGCGGCCTCGTCGGGATCCTCGAGGCGGTGCGCTCGTCCTCGGTCCAGCCTGACACGGCCGGCGCCAACGAAATCCTCTTCTACGGGATCTCCGCCGCGGTGATCGGCGGCACGCTGCTCGCCGGTGGCTCCGGCACCGTCGTCGGCGCGCTGATTGGGGCGCTGTTCCTCGGCATCCTCAAGGACGGCCTGATCCTGCAGGGCGTCAACGCCAACTACCTGCTGCTCTACCTCGGCCTTTCGATCATCATCGCGATGACCGTCAACGTCTACGTCCAGCGCGTACGGAGGGGGAGCCACAGTGCCTGACGCGGTGAGCACCGGGCCGGAGGTGGTGCAGCCGACGTCGGCGAGCGACGACGTGCTGCGGGTCGAGCACCTGAGCAAGCGCTTTGGCCCGGTCACGGCGCTGCGCGACATAAGCCTGCACCTGCGCAAGGGCGAGGTGCTCGGCCTGCTCGGCGACAACGGCGCGGGCAAGTCGACCTTGATCAAGATTCTCTCCGGCTTTCAGAAGCAGGACTCGGGCCAGATGTTCCTGCACGGACAGCCGTATGAACCGAAAGGGGTGGACGACGCCCGCTCGAAAGGGATCGACACCGTCTACCAGGACCTCGCTCTGATCGACGAACTCTCCGTCTACCACAACCTGTTCCTGCGTCGCGAGCTCGTGCACAAGCCGCTGCCGTTCCTCGCCAACCGCGAGATGAAGCTGCAGGCGCGCAAAGCTCTGGATGAGATCGGGATCAACATCCCACGGATCGACGTCGCGGTCGCGCGCCTCTCCGGCGGTCAGCGCCAGGCGATCGCGGTCGCGCGGACGGTCAACGGCGACGCGGACATCATCCTGCTCGACGAGCCGCTGGCGGCGATGGGCGCCAAGGAGGGCTCGATGATCCTCGACCTCGTCGCGCGCTTGAAGGAGGAGGGGAAGGTCTCGATCATCATGATCCTCCACAACTACGTCCACGTCCTCCAAGCCTGCGATCGCGTCTCGATGATCCAGGAGGGCGTGATCGCGCTCGACAAGCCCACCGCGGAGACCTCGGTCGAGGAGCTCACGGACATCGTCGTCAACGAGTACCGCCGCGCGCGCGAAGAAACCCATGCGGCTGCTGCCGCGCATGCGGGGGCCGAAGGGCTTTTATAAAGAGGGTGGGAAGCTTGTTGTACTTTTAAAACTGCGTGACACTATGGTTATACGGGGTCTTAAAAATATGTAGTGGACCGTGCACCCCCTCGTCGAGATCCTCGCCACCGGCCGCCTGATCGCTGTCCAGCACTCCGGTCCGGGTACTCCCGCTGCGCCTGCCGGGGATCGCTTAAGGCTGCTTCCTTCCGGACCTGACCTGGTTCACAAGCCGACACCGCGCGGGACCCGAACCATCGACGCCCCGAACAGCGGAGCGACCGGGGCAAAACCCCTCAGAAAGGGAATTCAGCCCCGCTAGAGCGGATTGCGGATTCAGGGCGCCGCTACCTCCCCGCCTAGCACGGTCCGGCTTGGATCCTAGCGCGCCTCGGCGCCCCGACATAGACATGATTAGCGCCGGGGAGATAAATGGAACATCAAGAACCCAAGTTCCGCTAGGCTGCGCCACCGTGACCTACTTCAAACGCATCTCCCCACGTCCCGGCCTCGCCCTCGCCGCGCTCGGCGCTGCCGTCCTGATCGCCGGCTGCGGCTCCAGCGGCTCCTCCGGCACGATCGGTGTCGGCAACGAGAACACCTCCGACAACGCGCTCGCCACGTCCACCTCGAGCACTCCCGCCACCTCCACGTCCCCGGCGACAGCGAGCGTGAAAACGCCTGCCAGCGGACCGTTGTCCAAAGAGCCGACGGTGACACCGCCCTCCGGCGCGGCCCCGGCCAAGCTCGTGACCAAGGAACTGATCGTCGGCACCGGCCCCGAAGCGAAGGCGGGCGACTCGGTGACGGTCAACTACGTCGGCGTCCTCTACAACGGCGGCAAAGTCTTCGACGCCTCCTGGAAACGGAACGAAACGTTCCCCTTCGTGCTCGGCAAAAGCCAGGTTATCCCCGGCTGGGAACAGGGCATCGTGGGCATGAAAGTGGGCGGACGGCGTGAGTTGATCATCCCCTCCGACCTCGCCTACGGCGCCAAAGGCTCACCGCCGACGATCCCGCCGAACTCCGCGCTGATCTTCGTCGTCGACCTGCTCGCGGCCTAAGTCCGCACGGATGCCTGAGGGTGCTCGGCCCTCGGTGTCCGTGGCAGACTCGCCGATCGTGAGAAGGACGACTCCGAAGACGCCGCTCAGGGCGCTCCGTCTCGTCGCGTTCCTCGCCGCGGGCTGCATCCTCGGGGGCACAGCCGGCTGCGGCGGCTCCAGTAGCGCGAGCACCCCCGCAGCGGAACGCCTCCAGCGCGAAGACCTCGTCGCGATCGCCCACGGCCTGCGCCACGCCAAGGCCTCCACCGCGCGCGAGATGACCTCCGCGAGGATCGCCTGGCCGCTGGTCGCGAACGGTCTTCCGGCCACGATCCCACCGGCCACCCAGGCAGCGCTCTCCGCCGCGCGCGGGGCCGCGCGCGCGATCGTGCTCCCACCGCTGATGAGCAAGGAACGGGCGCGCTCGCTGACTGGCCCGGCCTCCGGCATCGCCGGCCTGTTCCGGACCTTCGACGGTCTGACCGAGCGCGGCTGGACGCTCACCGCCGCGGCGAGCGTCCAGATCGACCGCGGCCCGGCGGCGGCCGCCCGCTTCGCGCGAGAAAACGTCCCTCTGTACATCGACAGCGTCTACGACGGGCACTACGACGCGGCGCTCGTCGGCAAGAGCCTGCTCGCCGGCTACAAGAAGCTCGGCGGCGCGCCTGCGTTCGGCGCAGCGCTCACCCAGACGGAAGTCGATGCGCTCGCCGGCGCCTACTCACCGGCGAGCGAGCGCCTGCATCCGCACCCTGGGGTCAAGCTGGGGTCGTAGTCCCGCCGCGCGAAGCGCCACGTGCTCGCACCACCGCGCGACAGCGCTCTCCAAGCCCAATAGAATCGCTCGCCGAGGGCGCGTAGCTCAGTGGGAGAGCGCTCGCTTCACACGCGAGAGGTCGCAGGTTCGAAACCCGCCGCGCCCATCAGGAAATCCCTGCATATTCGTCCGTCGGCAAAACTTGGCGCGAAAACGACATTGGACGAGTGCTTCCGTCCTGTCGCCACAGCACAAACGCAGAGCCCTTAGCGAGCTTCGTAGCGAACGTGACCGGATCCGTCCAGCTCAGTGACCACGAATCGTGTGCTGCTGTGTCCGAGGACCGCTACGCAGGTGAACGCCAGGCCCTTGCGCTGGCGGATACCTGAAGGGCAGCTCACCTGGACGTGCGCCCCGCGCTGAGTCAAGCTGCTCTGCTCGATCGCGCCCTCGATCTTCTCGGTGTTGAGAATCGTGGCCGATCCCGACGAGCCACACGCGCTGAGAACGAGGCTCACTGCCACGAGGATGCCCGTGGCCGAGGAGCGAGCGAGCCATCGGCTGGGAGGTGAGAGTTGCATAGCTATGCGATCTTCTCGATCGCTACGGAGGCGTTCGTACTTGCCTGTGTTCCGCCGATCGGCGTCGCCAGTGCGAGCGCTGCACTCGATGTGAAATCCCTGACCGTCAGAACAGCGCCCGCGGCTACGTCGACGATCGTCTGCCCGGTGTTCTGCTGGGTACCGGCGCCGGAGCCGTAGACCGAGCCGGGGACAACGGTTTCGTTGACGAACAACGCGATCTGGTTTGGCGCAGTGCCCGACACCGTGAACGTGACCTGATAGGTGCCGGAATTCACGAGCGCGATCCCGGCGCTACCAGGGACATGGGTGATGCCGGAGCTCATAACGCCATTGGAATCGAAATCGACGGCGGCTTCGAGCGGCACGGTCTCGCCGGCAAGGTTGTAGACGTAGGCGTACTGCGACAGCCCGTTCGAGCCGGCCGGACCCGTTGCTCCAGCAGGCCCTGTTGCCCCAGATGTGCCTGATGCTCCAGATGGGCCCGCCGCCCCAGATGGGCCTATTGCCCCAGGTGGGCCTGTTGAACCAGCGGGGCCGGTTGAACCCGCTGGACCCGCTGCACCAGCGGAACCGGCAGCGCCGTCGGCTCCAGTGCTTCCGCGTAGCCCCGCAGTTCCTTCGTGCCCCGGGGTGCCTTCGGCGCCGGTGGTGCCTGTGGGGCCGGTGGCTCCTTCTGGGCCCGCAACCCCCAATGCGCCTGTTTCGCCGTGTACGCCTTTTGATCCCACGACTCCTTCGGCGCCTTCAGCACCTGGGGTGCCTTTCGGGCCTGGGCCCCCTTCTGAGCCGGTTGTCCCCTTGGGGCCCGTGGCTCCCGGGGCGCCGATTTCGCCGTGCACGCCCTGTAAGCCCGCAACTCCTTCGGCGCCTGGCGCGCCTTTGGGTCCTGCGGCTCCTTCTGGGCCTGTGGCGCCTTCGGTTCCTTCGGCGCCTGGCGTGCCTTTGGGGCCGGCAAGGCCTGACGCACCGGTTTCGCCGTGCACACCTTGTAGGCCAGTGGCCCCCTCGGGGCCCGTGGCGCCTTTCGCTCCTTCGGCACCTTCAGCGCTTGGCGTGCCTTTGGGGCCAGCGGTTCCGGGTGCGCCGGTTTCGCCGTGGACGCCTTCCAGGCCCCGTGGGCCGGCGACTCCTTCAGAGCCTGGAGTACCTTTCGAGCCGCTGGCTCCTTGGGTACCCGCGGGACCGGTTATGCCGCTCTGGCCTGTTACTCCGGTCCTTCCTGCTACACCTGTCTTGCCGTTGGCCCCCCGCGGACCCCGGGCGCCTCGTCGATTGGGGCAGATCGGCGGCTGGTGGACGCACCTGGAAGAGCGAGCTCTCACGCTGCCCGTGAATGCCACCTGGTTGCAGAGTGGAAGGGGGCGAGGCGAGCAGGCTGCGGCAGCCCACCCCGCCGGCCCCAGAGCAGCGAGCGAGCCGATCGCGAGGACAAGCAGAGTTCGGCGTCGTGGAGTTGACATTGCTCGAGATGCATCGGCAGAAAGGGCCAACCCCGGCCGCGTAGTTGCCGTCATGCCGATGAGGGAAAACCCCCCTCCCGAGTAGGGGTATTGCTGCAGCGGCTGTTACAAGTTTTGCCGGAGGACCTCGAGTTGGGCTCGCTCCTCGATCCCCTCGGCGAGCGTTTGCAGGCCGAGGGTCTTGCCGAGCTGGATCAGCGTATGCGCGAGCGCGCGTGAGTCGGCTGAGTCGGAGAGGCCCGTGACGAACGTGCGGTCGATCTTCAGGACATCGACTGGGAACTGGCGCAGATACGCCAGTGAGCTGTATCCGGTGCCGAAATCGTCGATCGAGATCCGCATCCCCAGTGCCTTCAGCTTCCTCAACTGCTCGGCGGTTGAGTCCGCGTCGCGCACCAGCGCGGTCTCGGTGATCTCGAGCGTCAGCGAGGTTGGCTCCAGGCCGCTGCACCGTGTCGCCACCCCTCACCACCGCATGCAGTCGAGCGGCGATCGTCTGCAGCAGCTCGTCGCCGGCGGGATGACCGAAGCGGTCGTTGATCTGCTGAAAGTCGTCGAGATCGATGAACAGCGCAGCCGCGGGCGCGCGGATTCGCCTTGCCTGCTTGCCTATGCCCGGACCGGTATGGCCAGGCCGAAGCTCAACCGGCCGCGGTCGGCGTGAGGACGATCACCGGGATTACACGCTCGCCGGCTGTCTTCTCGTACTCCGCGAACTGCGGAACCCGTTCGACCTGCGTTTGATAGAGGCGCTCACGTTCCTCGCCACTCGCCTCGCTCGCCACCGCGTCGATCGTGTCGGTCCCGACCTCGATCTTCACGTTCGGTTGGGCTTTCAGGTTGTAGTACCAATCGGGATTCGTCGGCGCGCCGGCCTTCGAGGCGAAGATCACGTAGCGCCCGTCGTCGCCCTGATAGGCGAGCGGGTTGATGCGGCTCTTGCCTGACTTCGCACCGGTGTGGTGCAGCAGCAATAGGGGCATGCCCTCGAACATGCCTCCGACACGGCCTTCGTTTGAGTGGAACTCCTCGATGATCTTGGTATTAAAGTCTGCCGGCGACGTGGACATCGTGCTCCTCGGGACGTATGGACAAATGTGGCGGCGGGAGGCTCACGCTGCCTGGGCAGGTGGAGCCTTCCTCGCCGCAACGCGATCGTAGTTGAGTCGCATCAGCTCGATCACGTCACGGACGTCCTGCGCGTTCTCGATCCTGCGGGCGGCGGGACCTTGCTTGTCCGGGAAAACCGGGTGGGGCCCGATCCGGCCCTGTGCTTTCAGATCCTCCCAAACATCCTTCGGAAAGAAGAAATGAGCCGCGTGATCGCCGTGCAGATGTCCGATCTCCTTCCCGTCCAGCTTGAACGCGAACTCGCCGCGACTTCCCGGTCCCGCCTCGATGCCGGGCCAAGACGTGACCTCGTCGGTGATCTGCCGGCTTGCCGTCTGTGTCTCCGCCATGGCCTGTCCTTCCTTCGTGGGGATCTGTTCTTTTTAAAAAGTACAAGCTCAAGTACACTTGAAGTCAAGGGCTCGGTGTGATTTCCTCGTCGTATGTCGATCCTGCTGAGCATCGGAGAGGTCTCCCGGCGCAGCGGCGTCGCCGCCTCGGCGCTGCGCTTCTACGAGGAACGCGGCCTGATCACCTCCGAGCGCGCCGGCTCGTCGCGCCGTTACTACCCGCGCCCCGTTCTGCGGCGGATCGCGTTCATCGTCTTCGCCCAACGGGTCGGGCTGAGCCTCGAGGAGATCGGCTCCGAGCTCTCAAAGCTCCCCCCTGACCGTGCGCCGACGCGCCGCGACTGGTCGCGCCTGTCGAGCCGATGGAGCTCGCGGATCGACCAGCGGATCGCCGAGCTGCAGCGCCTCAAGGAGGGCCTCACCGGTTGCATTGGGTGCGGCTGCCTCTCGCTCGAGCGCTGCAAGCTCGCCAATCCCGACGACCGCGCCGCGCGCCTCGGCGCCGGCCCGCGCTACTGGATCGGCGACCGCCCACTCGACGCTTGAGTAGCGGGGCCGATGCCGGCGCGACTCGCGACGCCGAATGGCTAACCTTTACAGCATGTGTAGAAACATCCGGACTCTCTACAACTTCGAGCCCTCCGCAACAGAAGACGAGGTGCGCGGCGCAGCCCTGCAGTACGTGCGAAAGATCAGTGGCTTCACCAAACCATCGCAGGCAAACGCCGGGGCATTCGAGCGCGCCGTCGACGAGGTCGCTGAGATCTCCGCCAGACTGTTGAGCGAGCTGGTCACCTCGGCGCCTACAAAGGACCGTGAGGTCGAGGCGGCGAAGCGCAGGGCACTCAGCGCGCAGCGCTTCGCGGCGTAGCTCTCAGCTGAAGATCACGACCATGGACGCGCCCCTGGTCGCGTCCAGTCCCTGGTCGCTCCTCGCCTGCCACCGCGCCGCGCCTCACTGCTCCTCGCCCGCAAGCAGCTCCATCAACAGGGCGTCGTGCCAACCGCTGCCGTCCGCGTCGCGCTCGGCTTGGCGCATCACGCCCACTGGCTTGAAGCCGGCCTTTTCATAGGCCCTGATCGCGGCGACGTTCTCTACCGCCGGATCGATCGTGATGCGGTGATGGCCACGCTCATCGATCAGTAGGCGAACCACACGTCTCACCGCCTCGCTGCCGTGACCGCGTCCGTGCAGGGCCGGATCGAGGAACAGGTCGATCCCCGCATGACGGTACTTCGGCTCGCTCTCCTCGCTGTACTGAATCAGGCCCGTGATCGCGCCGTCGATGACGATCGTCAAGCGGGTCGACTCAGGCTCATCCCATGGGAAGCTCTGCTCCGGAAGATCCCACCAGCGCATCACCTCTGGAGTCGTATGGATCCGCAGCAGCTCGCCCTCGTCGCCTTTTGCCAGGGGACGCAGAATCATGCCTGCAATCGTAGGGGTCGCACATGACCATCCTCCTCGCCCTTTTCGCTTCGCTCTTCATCGGTGTCTCTGATTTCCTCGGCGGTATCGACAGTCGCACACGCAACCCGCTGGAAACGAGCCTCGTAGTGTTCCTCGGCGCATTTGTGACGCTCGTCCCGATTGCCTTCCTGCTCGGCGCGAGCGATCTCACGATCCACGACCTGGGCCTGGGCGCCGTGAGCGGTCTCACGACCAGCATCGCCTACGTGGGCTTCTTCGCCGCGATCGGCCACGGACGGATCAGCATCGTCGCGCCAATCTCGGCGGCTGTGACCGCACTGCTGCCTGCGATCGCCGGAATCGCCGAAGGCAACACCCTCTCGAGCATCGCGCGCTACGGCATCCTCTGCGCGCTGCTGGCGATTCCGCTCGTGGCTTACGAGACCGACGACGGCGAGGCCAACGACGACTGGTCCACCAGGCGACAGGTGCTCGTATCGATCCTCTGCGGGGTCGGCTTTGGGTTCTACTTCTTCTGTATCGGACACACACACCGCAGCGCGGGACTGTGGCCGACGGTGGCGACCCTCGTCGTGGGGATCGCGATAATCGCTCCACTCGCTGCTCGTGGCAACGTGATGCCTTCACTCGCCTCCCTGTCGCGCCTCGCCGTCGCGGGCGGTGTGGCGCTGGGCGTCGCCGACGCCGCACTCACGACCGCATTGCAGCGCGGGCCGCTGACGGTCGCCTCGGTGCTCGGCAACCTCTACCCGCTCGTCACGATCGCGCTCGGCGTGAGCATCCTCGGTGAGCGCGTGCGGCTCTGGCACGCGGCGGGAATCCTGCTCGCGGTCGCCGGCGTGGCGATGATCGCTGCCGGGCAATAGCCGGCCGAGTAACGTGTCGGCATGGCATCGTCGCTCGCCCTGATCGAGTTTCCAGCGGATGACCCCGAGCGTGCCCGCCGCTTCTGGACGGGGCTGCTCGACATCGCCCTGGAGCCGCGCACTGTGGGCGAAGGTTGGCAAACCGCCTCCCCGGGCCCGGCGATCGGCGTCCATGCTCGGGGACGCGGTCCGGGCGACTCGCTCTCGTTGCCGTACTTCGAGGTCGACGACCTGCCCGGCGCCCTGGCCCAGGTGCAGACGCTCGGTGGCAGCATCATCCATCCGGGTGAGATTTGGTCTATCTGCAAGGACTCCGAGGGATCCCCCTTTGCTCTGTCTGCGCGTGCGCACGCGCGCAACGACTGAATGTCCGAGTACGCCGCGTTTCTACGCGGGATGAATGTCGGGGGACACCGGATCTCAAACGGTGAGCTGGGTAGGTGCTTCGAGGAGCTCGGCTTCCGCGACGTAGGCACCTTCAGGGCCAGCGGCAACGTGATCTTCGCCGCCGACGCCGCTACCGCCGACCTCGACCCCAGCGACACGCCGCTCGTCGAGATGACCGCGCGGATCGAAGCGGGGCTCGAGGCCTCGCTGGGCTACGCGGTGCCGGTCTTCCTGCGCACCGCGAGCGAAGTTCGGCAGATCGCCGCACACCAGCCGTTTCTCACGCCCACGATCGAGGCCTCGAAGGGCAAGCCACAGGTCGTGATGCTCTCCGCAAAGCCGGCGGCGCAGGCACGGAAAGCGGTGCTGGCGCTGGCGAGCGAGGAGGACGATCTCGCGTTCGGCGATCGTGAGCTGCACTGGCTCCCGAGCGGAGGGATCCTCGACTCGGCGCTGGACTTCAAATTGATCGGTCAGCTGCTCGGCCCGATGACGACCCGCACGAAGGGCACGATCGAGCAGGTCGCGGCCAAGTACTTCCCCAATGGATAAGGCCACACGTATGCAATGGCCTTGGAGCAGAGGCGATCACGGCCCCCTGCCCGTGCTGCTGCTGATGCTGAGCCTCGTCACGGGGCTGGTCGACTCGGTCAGCTACCTCGCGCTCGGCCATGTCTTCGTCGCGAACATGACAGGCAACGTCGTGCTGCTCGGCTTTGCCTTCGCGGGCGCTCCCGGACTGTCAGTGCCGGCCTCGCTCGCGGCGCTGGCGGCGTTCCTGCTGGGCGCGCTCGCCGGCGGGCGGATCGCGACGCGTCTCAGTGCCCACCGCGGCCGGCACCTGCGCACGGCGGCCGCATGCGCCGCGCCGCTGCTATTGATCGCCTTCATCGTGGCGGCGATCGCCGGGCAACCCGTGTCCGGCGGCGCACGCTACGCGCTGCTTGTTCCGATGGGACTCGCGATGGGTTTGCAGAACGCCACCGCGCGGCGGCTCGCGGTGCCCGATCTCACAACGACGGTCCTGACGCTCACATTGACCGGGATCGCGGCCGACTCGCGCCTCGCGGGCGGTCCGGGAGGACACCCCGCCAGGCGCGTGATGGCGATCACGGCGATCTTCCTCGGCGCGCTCGTCGGCGCCCTGTTCGTCGTGCACGTCGACCTCTTCATCCCGCTCGCCCTCGCGACTGTCCTGATGGCGAGCACAGCGCTGATCGCCCACGCCCGCTCCGGCGAAGATCCCAGCTGGACGCGGGCGCCCGGATCCTGAGCGAGGGTCCTCTTTCCGAAGCCGGAGCGATGGGTGCCCTGAGAGGTATGGTCCCTGTCCCATGAGCGGCCCGCACCGCCATCGCCCGCGCGGCTGGCTACGCCACTATGCGGGTTTCCTAACGCCAGACGCCGCGGCAGCCACGCCGGTTCTGCTCGAGCGCGATCGCACACAGCGCCTGCGCCGGCTCGGGGCCTCGATCGGCGACAGCGCGGCGCAGGGGATCAGACACAGCAGACCGCGCATGCGCAGCCTGCAGGTCGCCCCTGGAGCAAAGCTGCGCTTTCGCGACGTGCCGGTACCCGCCCCGCCGGGGCCGGACGGGGCGATCGTGCATCCGATCGCCTGCTCCACCTGTGACCTGGACTGCGGCATCGCGCTCGGCGCCACGCAGTTCGCGCTGCCGCTGCACCTCGGCCACGAATGCGTAGCCGATGTCCTCACCGTCGGCGAGCGCGTGAGCACGGTCAAGCCAGGGGACCGCGTGATCGTCCCGTTCCAGATCAGCTGCGGTACCTGCACGCCCTGCCAAGCGGGGCGGACCGGCAGCTGCACAAGCGTGCCCCCGGCCTCGATGTACGGGATGGGCCTGGCCGGCGGCCTGTGGGGCGGCGCGTTCTCCGATCAGCTCGCCGTGCCCTATGCCGACGCAATGCTCGTAGCGCTGCCCGAGGGCATCGATGCCGTCGCCGCCGCGAGCGTCGCGGACAACGTCTGCGACGCCTACCGCCACATCGCCCCCCACCTGCCCGCGCTGCTGCAAGAGGATCCCGACGCGGAGGTCCTGATCGTCGCCGCGATGAGCCCGCGAACGCCGTTCAGCTCGAGCGCTCCGCTTTACACCGGCTTGATCGCTCGCGCGTTCGGCGCGCGCAACGTCTACCTCGCCGACGCACGGGGGCACGTGCGTGCGCACGCCGAGCGTCTCGGCCTGAATGCCCTGAAGCCGCGAGAGCTGCGCCGCCGGGCACCGGCGCCGCTGGTCGTCGACGCGAGCGTCGAAGACCTCGGGATCTCGCTTGCGCACACCGCCGCCGACGGCATCTGCTCGAGCCTCGGCGGCTTCCACCGCAGCACTCGGATCCCGCTCCTGCAGATGTACGTGCGCAACGCGACCCTCCACATCGGCCGCACCCACACCCGGCAGCTGATTCCCCAGGTGCTCGAGTTGATGCTCGACGAGCGTCTGCACCCGGAGAGCGTGATCACGAACGTCGCATCGCTCGACGAGGCCCCGATCGCCCTGCGCGAGCACTTCCTCGGCGGCGGGGTCAAGACGGTACTGACCGCTTAGGGCCCACATCTGACCATGCAGGCGGAGCACGGATGCTTTTGAATGATCCGTGTCACCGCCACAGGGCCGGCCTCGCGCGTAGTACATATCCGTGCCCGTGTCTGCCGGCGCCACACTCACGACCACCTTCGCCGGACGCCGCATGCTCGGGCGGATGGTCGCCGATCTGCTCGGGCTGGTCTGTGCAATCTCGCTCGTCGTACTGCCGACGATTGTCGATGCTGAAGGAATGACCGCCACCGCGAAATGGTCAGCGCCCGCAATCCTCAGCGGCTGCTCAGGGACGGGCGCGCCGCACGTGGTGTTTCCGAGCGACTCCCCCACCCAGGGCACCGGGCCGGGCGCAATCGTTTGGAGCACCTCCTCCCCGTGCCCCTCTGGCGCCGGGGTGCTGGTGGCGGCGATCTCCCCGGAAGACGACGTTCCCGGCCAACCGGCTCTCCCACGTACGGCGGCCGGCCAGACGATCGCGCTGCGTGGTTCGGTCGCCGCAACCCCCGGGCCGTATGGGCGCATCGTGATCGCAGGCGCATCGGCCGGGGAAGGCGCCGCGCCGGCGGACGAGCTGCTGCTGACCGAGGGCCAGGCGGGTGGCCCGTTCGCGGCGCCGACCGCGCTCGGCGGCCCGGCGAGCACGTTCGCATTCACCACCGCCTACCTCGGCGACGTCGCCTTCGCCTCGCTGATCGATGCCCCGTCCGGGTCGGCCAACCAGTCCAGTGACAGCAGTGGCGCCCATCTCCAGGCCGGGCCTGCCGGCAGTGGGGATGGCCGCGATGGAGATGGCAGCGACGTGCAGCTGCGCGTGCAGCGCCATCACGCCTACCGCTTCGCCGCGCCGGCCCTCCTCGGCGCGGCTGGTGCGGGGAGCGCCTCCGTGCAGGCGCTCACGGTCGCGCTCGACTACCGCTCGGACGCGCTTGCCGCGTGGTCCGAGCACGGCTCGCTCTACGCTCGCGAGCTGCCGGCCTCGGGCGTCGAGCAGCCCGTCCAGCGGCTCGGGCCCAGCCCTCCTTCCGGCGGGCGAATCGCAGCCGTGATCAGCGACGACGATCGCGCGATCGTCGCCTGGAGCTATCGCCACGACGGTCGGACGAGCGTCTATGTCGCTCGCTCACAGACCGGCGTTCGCTTTACGGGACCCCAGCTGCTCGAAGATTTTCCCGACCCTCCGGATCTGCCCGGCTACGTGGTCTCGCCCCGGATCGTGCGCCTCTCCTCGGAGAGCGTGATGCTCGCCTGGACGGGCGCCGTGGCCGGCCATTGGGCGATCCGCGTGGCGGCGATCGACCTCAACGGCGTGCATCCTCCGAACACGATCTCGCCTCCGGGCCGGGACGCGCTGTTGGCCGACCTCGCGCCCGGACCGGACGACGAGGCGCTTGCGCTGTGGACCGAACCGCTGCAGAGCACCGCAGGATTGGACCTGGGTTCGCAGGCGATCTTCGCGGCGCGAGGATTCGACGCCTACCCCGAACAGGTCAAGTTCGCCGCGGACGAAGAGGTTGCCCCGCCAGGTCCAAACAGCGAAGCCACCGTCGCGTTCGACCCGAGTAGCGACCGCGCGGTCGCGGCCTGGCGTACGGGAGCGGGTCAGCTCGCCTACGCGATCCGCGCGCCCGGCGCCCCTTAGGAGATCTGCTGGTAGATCAGGAACACGTTCAGCGCCGTGATCACGCTGATCAGCGCGAGCGCCGTGACCGTCGTCAGGCGGCGGTTGACGTGCTCGCCCATCACGTCCCTGCGCCTGGTCAGCAGCACGAGCGGGATCAGCGCGAAGGGGATGCCGAACGACAGCACGACCTGGCTCAGCACGAGCACGTCGGTAGGCCCGATCCCGATCGCGAGCACGACGATCGCCGGGATCATCGTCACCAGCCGGCGTAGGAAGAGCGGGATCTTGAAGCCGACGAAGCCCTGCATCACGACCTGGCCGGCGTAGGTACCGACACTCGAGGAGGACGCTCCGGAGGCGAGCAGCGCGACGGAGAACGCCAGCGCAGCGCCGCCGCCGACCATCGTGGCGAAGCCGCTGTGGGCCTGCTCGATCGTGCTCACTCCCGTGTGGCCGCTGAAGTGGAAGAGCTTCGCCGCGACCGCCAGCATCGCCATGTTCACGATCCCAGCCAGGCCCAGCGCGACGATCACGTCGGTCCGCGCGAAGCGCAGCACCTTTGCGCGCTCGCGCTCGTTGCGCACCGGCACGCGCCCGTTCGTGAGCGCCGAGTGCAGATAGATCACGTGGGGCATCACGGTCGCGCCGATGATCCCGACCGCCAAGTACAGGCTGTCGCTGCCCGCCAGATGCGGCACCAGGCCGCCGAGGGACTCGCGCGCGGAGGGGCCGATCTTGAGCGTCTCGTACAGAAAGCCCAGGAAGATGATCCCCAGCAGCCCGGTGATCGCCAGCTCGAAGCGGCGGTGCCCGCGCGACTGCAGGCCGAGGATCGCAAACGCGATCACGCCGGTCATCAGCGCGGCCGGCAGCAGCGGAACGCCGAACAGCAGGTTCAGGCCGAGCGCGGCGCCGACGAACTCGGCCACGTCTGTCGCCATCGCCATCACCTCCGCCTGCACCCACATCCCCCAGGAGAGCGAGCGCGGGTACTGCGCGTGGAACAGCGCGGGCAGGCTGTGCTCGGTGACGATTCCGAGCTTCGCCGACAGGTACTGCACGAGCATCGCCATCAGGTTCGCCACGAGCACCACCCACAGCAGCAGGTAGCCGAAGCGCGCGCCGCCCTGGATGTTCGTCGCGAAGTTGCCCGGGTCGACGTACGCGATCGCCGCGACGAACGCGGGGCCGAGCATCGTCAGCGTCGCCCTGAGCCTGCCTTTGGCCAGCACCCGCTCCAGCGGACTGCGGCCGAGCGGGACCGCCTCTCCCGCTGTCCCCGCGCCTTCCAGCACGGGTGTTTGCGGCGGCGGGGGCGGCGGCGTCATGCGGATGCCCCGTCGAGCTCGACCCGCATCGCGTGCGCGAGCGCTCCGCCGAGCGCGTGCTCGCGGGGCTCGCCATCGGAGAAGCTCACCGTCAGCGGGCCGCCGAACGGCTGGCACTCGAGCACCTCCAACCGTTCGCCCGGAGATATACCGCGCTCGGACAGGTAGCGGAGCATCTCCGGGTCGGCGTCGGAGACGCGCACGAACACGCCCCTGTTGCCCTCTTTGAGGCTGTCGAGCGGGACCGTCTCGCGCTCGTGCAGCTCGAGCTCGGCGCTGGGGATCGGGTCGCCGTGCGGGTCGAAGGTCGGGTCCCCGAGCTTCGCGGCGATCAGCTGCTCGAGCTCCTCTGAGATCACGTGCTCGAGCACCTCGGCCTCGGCGTGCACTCTGTCCCAGGGCATCTCCAGCGTCTCCGCCAAGAACAGCTCGAGCAGCCGGTGATGACGGATCACCTCGAGCGCGACCGTGCGCCCCTCGTCGGTCAGCCGCACCCCGCGGTAGGGATGGTGCTCGATCAGGCCGAGCTCGCCGAGCTTCTTCAGCATCGCCGAGACCGACCCCGGCGTGATCTCCAGGCGCTCCGCGAGCGCGTTCGTCGAGACCGGCTCGTCCTCACGAGATTCGAGCGTGAAGATCGCCTTGCAATAGTCCTCGACCGCCTGCGTCCTTGCCTGCTCCACTGTCGACATAAAACTTATCTTATGGCATACCAAATCTTTTTTCAAGGTATGGGCGGAGCGCCGTGGGGAGGCCCTTTAGGAAAGGATGCCCCAGGGATGGATAGGGACTACGAGCTACAGACGCACCGCGCGGAGGATCGCCACTGGTGGTACCGGGGGCGGCGCACCGTGCTCGAGGGAGTGATTGCGCAGCTGCGCCTGCCCGCGCGCGCGCGGATCCTCGACGCCGGCTGCGGTTCGGGGCGCAACATGATCGACCTCGCCCGCCACGGCACGGTCACCGGGATCGAGCTCTCCGAGACGAGCGTCGCGCTCGCGCGCGAGCGCGCCTCCGGCGAGGTGATCGAAGGCTCGGTCCTTCAGATGCCGTTCGCCGCCGACTCCTTCGAGCTGGCCGCCTCGCTCGACGTGATCGAGCATCTCGAGGACGACCTCGCCGCCCTGCGCGAGCTGCGCCGCGTCGTCGCGCCCGGCGGCGCGCTGCTCGTGACCGTCCCCGCCTACCAGTGGCTGTGGTCCGGCCACGACGAGATCAACCACCACCATCGCCGCTACACCCGCTCCTCGCTCTTGGCCGTCGCGCGCGAGGCCGGCTGGGAGCCCGTGCGCACCACCTACTTCAACTCGCTCCTGCTCCCCGTCGCGATCGCGCTGCGGATCCTCGACCGCTTCTCCCGCAAGACGACCGAGTCGAGCCTCGACCTCTGGGTCCCGCCGCCGCTGCTCAACTGGCTGCTCGAACGGCCGCTCGCGCTGGAGGCCGCGCTGATTCGCCGAGGCGGGCGCATCCCCGCAGGGCTCTCCCTGCTCGTCGTGCTGCGCTAGGTCTTGAACGTCCACGCGCGGTTGACGAAGAAGGTGCTCACCGTCACCACCGCCGTCGCGCACACCTGCGCGAGCAGCTTGTCGAGATGCCCGTCGTGCACCAGCAGGTAGAGCAGCACCTCGTCGACGCCGAGACCGCAGGTCTGCACGACCCCCCACTTCACCGGCGTCGATCGGTCGCCGACGTGCTCCTTGAACGTCCATTTGCGGTTCAGCAGGAACCCGTTTGTCGCCCCCACGATGAAGCCGATCGCCGACGCCGCCAGGTACCAGACGCCAAACACCTTCAACAGCACCGTGTAGACGACGAGCGTGAGCAGCGTGTTCGACACGCCGACGATCCCGAACTTCACGAACTGAACCACGACCGGTGCACTCAACCGCCCAGCCAGCCCCCCCGGCGCCGATAACCTTGAAGGCCCTCTCTCAGGCGCTGTGGGCTGCTGGGACATCCATAGACAGGATGAACGATAGATTCATCTCTGGCTTATCCAGTGCGTGAACACTGGTCACAGCACCCC
>Ga0302178_10000527_pt1 | contig 34574 bp, 30 predicted proteins | sample I_Palsa_E1_3_FD_198790 | JGI IMG/M metagenome (GOLD analysis project Ga0302178, IMG submission 198790) | Peat permafrost microbial communities from Stordalen Mire near Abisko, Sweden - I_Palsa_E1_3 | ecosystem: Environmental > Terrestrial > Soil > Palsa > Peat permafrost | place: Sweden... | reverse complement strand
TGGAGCGGGAGTAGCTCTAATGGAAGCGGTTCCATGTGACCGCTCTGGCAGCGAAGCCGGAGGAGGTGAGCGGGCTGAAATCGGCTCATCGGGTGAACATCGCAGAGGTCGCGGCTACGGCTGGGGTTAGCGTGGGCACCGTCTCCCGGGTCCTCAACGAAAGCCCCAACGTCAGGGAGCACACCCGCAGGCGGGTCATCGAGGTCATGAAGCGCCTCAATTACCGGCCGAGCCGCCTCGCGGAAAGCCTGTCCCGCGGACAGACACGGACCGTCGTCATCCTGGTGCCGTTCCTGACCCGCCCCTCCGTGACCGAGCGCCTGGCCGGAGCCATCAGCGTGCTCGACAACGAGGGCTTCGACACCGTGGTGCGCAACGTGGAAACGCTCGGGCAAAGAGACCGTCATCTGGCCACGCTGACCACGCGGCATGAAGCCGACGGCGCGGTGGTCGTGTCGCTGCGGCTGAACAGCGAGCACCTGGCCGCCCTGCGCAGCGGCAGCGTGCCGCTGGCCATGGTGGATACGGAGGCGCCGGGTGTTCCGTGCACGGTCGTGGATGACATCCGGGGCGGCTCGCTGGCGACCGAGCACTTGATCAGCCTCGGGCACCGCCGGATCGGCTTCGTGGGCGACTCCCCCGACGAGTTCAGCTTCGTCTCGACCCGGCGGCGGCTGCTCGGCTACCGGCGGGCGCTGTCCCGGCACCGGATCGAGTACGACCCGGCGATCGTCCGGATCGGCAGGCACTCGGCGTCGGTGGCCGCGATCATGGCGCAGGAACTGCTGAGCCTGCCCTCGCCGCCGACGGCGATCTTCGCGGGCTCGGACACCCAGGCGCTTGGCGTCCTCGCGGCGGCCAAGAAATCCGGCCATTCGGTTCCCGCCGACCTGTCGGTGATCGGCTACGACGACATCGAATCCGCGGCCCTGCTCGGGCTGTCGACGGTTCACCAGCCGCTGACAGAAAGCGGTGCCCGCGGGGCGCGGCGGCTGTGCGCGCTTATCCGCGGGCAGTTGGTGCGACCGCTCAGAGAGGAACTGCCGCTGTCCGTGGTGGCCAGGACAAGTTCCGCAATGTACGCGGTCGCGGGTGTCGCATGACAGAGCTGCGACCCACCGGGTCGGCAAACGCGCGCAATTTGCTCCACATCGAGACCTTGTTGTTGACGAGGTCCATGTCTAGCGTTACCGGTGTGATCAAGCTCGCTGCGGCAGCAACTTGTCCTGAGCTCGTGCACCGCTCGAGCATGGCGATTTTTCGCATGGCCGCGTCGCCCGCTTTGCGGGGGCCGGGGAAGGAAAACACTACTCGTCGTCCAGCGAGGCGGTGCGATGACGCGCCAGCCGGCAACTGGCGGTGGCTGGAGGGATGATGATCGGCGACAGCGGCAGAACGAGCGCTTCCATCCGCCGCGCTCACGCGCGGCGCGTCACACGGGTTGCGCGCTGGCGGCTGGCCGCGGGCGTGGCCAGCGTCGTCCTGGCCGGGACGGGACTGGCCGCCTGCAGCGCCGCCAGCGCTGGCACCGGCCCAGTGACGCTGAACTTCTACTTCTACCCGGACAGCTCCCCCGCCACCCAGGACGGCGTCAACAACTGCAACGCGGAAAACCGCGGCAAGTACACGATCTCCTACCAGCAGCTGCCCGAAGCCGCTGACGGCCAGCGACAGCAGCTGGTCCGCCGGCTGGCCGCGCACGACTCGTCCATGGACATCCTCGGTCTCGACGTCACCTGGGAGGCCGAGTTCGCCCAGGCCGGCTTTATCCAGCCGTGGACCGGCGCGGACAAGGCGGAGGCCGAGAACGGCACGCTCGTGCCGGCGCTCAACACCGCGATCTGGAAGGGCTCCCTCTACGCGGTGCCCGACAACAGCAACACCCAGCTGCTGTGGTACCGGTCCGACCTGGTCCCAACCCCGCCCACGACATGGGCACAGATGATCTCGGACGCGGAGCAGCTGGCCAAGGAGGGCAAGCCGCACTACATCGAGATCCAGGGCGCGCAGTATGAAGGCACCACCGTCTGGTTCAACACCATGGTGAACAGCGCGGGAGGCACCGTCCTGAATCCGGACGCGACCAAGGTGACGCTCGGCGCGCCCGCCGTCAAGGCGCTGTCGGTCATGAAGCAGCTCGCCAGCTCCCCCGCCGCGGACCCGAGCCTGTCGGTGCAGATGGAGAACCAGAACCGGCTCGCGATGGAGAGCGGGACCGCCGCCTTCGAGCTGAACTACCCGTTCGTGTATCCGTCCATGAAGGCCGACAACCCGAAGCTGTTCAAGAACTTCAAGTGGGCGCTCTACCCGGAGGTCACCCCCGGCGTGCCGGCCAAGGTGACGATCGGCGGCACCGACCTCGCGGTCAGCGCGTACTCACAGCACAAGGCGCTCGCGTTCCAGGCCGCGCTGTGCCTGCGCGATCAGAAGAACCAGATCGTCAACGCCACCATCGGCGGCGTCCCGCCCACGCTGACCAGCCTCTACAACGATCCGGCGCTGTTCGCCGACTACCCGTTCCACGCCGACATCCTGAAGGAGCTGGAAGACGCCAGCGTGCGCCCGAAGTCGCCGGTCTACCAGGTCGTGTCCATCGACCTCTCGCACCTGCTCTCACCGCCGTCCGGCATCAACCCGGCAGGTACAGAGAATTCGATGACCAGCCTGCTCAACGACGCTCTGCAATCGAAGGGACTGGTCCCGTGAGCCCCGGTGCAGCAAACCACAGCGCACCAGATAACCGGGTCACAAGGAAAGGAGGGGAGCAATGAGTACTACCACCCAGGTGGCCTCCGGCACCGAGGCCGAGCAGGCTGCCAGGAAGGGCAAGCCGCAGCTATCGGAGGGGGCGCGGGCCGAACGCAGGCTCGGCTGGATGCTGTGCGCGCCGGCGGTCGTCGTGATGCTCGCGGTCACCGGCTACCCGCTCATTTACGCCCTCTACCTGTCGCTGGAGCGCTACAACCTGGAACTCCCGCAGGACATCAAGTTCATCGGCTTCAGTAACTACGGCGCGGTGCTCAGCTCGCCTTACTGGTGGCAGGCGCTGAAGGTGACCGCGATCATCACGGTCTTCTCGGTCTCCATCACGCTGGTGCTCGGCATGCTGCTGGCCTTCGTCATGTACCGGACGCTGTTCGGCCGGGGCACGGTCCGCACCGCCTCGCTCATCCCCTACGGGATCGTGACGGTCGCCGCAGCGTACGGCTGGCAGTACGCGTGGACGCCCCAGCAGGGCTACCTGTCCGCGCTGTTCAACGACAGCGCGCCGCTCACCTCGGAGATCAAGGCCATCGCGGTCATCATCCTGGCGGAGATCTGGAAGACCACACCGTTCATGGGGCTGCTGCTGCTGGCCGGGCTCTCCCTGGTGCCCGAGGACCTGCAGAAGGCCGCGAAGGTGGACGGCGCGACCGCCTGGCAGCGCTTCACGAAGATCACGCTGCCGCTGATGAAGCCGGCGATCCTGGTCGCGCTGCTGTTCCGGACGCTGGACTCGTTCCGGATCTTCGACAACATCTTCATCCTGACCGCAGGCGCCAACAACACCGGGTCGGTCTCGGTCCTCGGCTACGACAACCTGTTCAATGCGCTCAACCTGGGGATCGGGTCGACGATCTCGGTCCTGATCTTCATCTGCGTGGCGATCATCGCCGTCTTGTTCATCAAGGGCTTCGGCACCGCGGCCCCTGGCACGGACATCGAAACGAGGTGACCCGCTGATGGCTGCTATGACTACCACGCCCCGGCAGAAGGTCGGCTGGGGAACGGCAAATTTCGTCGTCATCGCGCTGGCGCTGATCCCGGTGCTCTGGCTGGTCTCGCTGTCCTTCAAGACGCCCGCGGCGGTCCTGGATCCGTCCTTCATTCCCGCCTCGTGGACCTGGGGGAACTACGACCAGATCCTGAGCAGCTCGCAGTTCATCCGGCCGCTCATCAACTCGATCGGCATCGGCCTCATCGCGACGCTGGTCGCCGTGGTGCTGGCCTCCATGGCCGCCTACGCGGTCGCGCGGCTGCGGTTCCCTGGCAAGAGCGTGCTCATCGGGATGGCGCTGCTGATCGCGATATTCCCGCAGATCGCACTCGTGACCCCGCTGTTCAACATCGAGCGCGCACTGGGCCTGTTCAACACCTGGCCGGGGCTGATCATCCCCTACATCGCGTTCGGCTTGCCGCTGGGGATCTACACGCTGTCGGCGTTCTTCCGTGAAATTCCCTGGGAGCTGGAGAAGGCGGCCAAGGTCGACGGGGCCACGCCGTTCCAGGCGTTCATCAGGGTGATCGCCCCGCTGGCGGCGCCGGGCATGGTCACCACGGCGATCCTGGTCTTCCTCGCCTGCTGGAACGACTTCCTGTTCGCGATCTCGTTCACCTCTACGATCAGCTCGCGGACGGCGCCGGCCGCCATGGAGTACTTCAGCGGCAGCTCGCAGTTCACGGTTCCGACCGGCCCGATTGCGGCTGCGGCCGTGGTCATCACCATCCCGATCATCATCTTCGTGCTGTTCTTCCAGCGCCGTATCGTCGCCGGGCTGACGTCCGGCGCGGTCAAGGGCTAGCGGAGTTAAGGAGAGACAAGTGGCCGAAATCGTGCTTGACCACATCACCAAGCGTTTTCCCGATGGATCACTCGCGGTCAACGACTTCAACCTGGATATCGCCGACGGGGAATTCGTCATCCTGGTCGGGCCATCGGGCTGCGGAAAGTCGACGACGCTCAACATGATCGCCGGCCTGGAGGACATCACCTCGGGCGAGCTGCGCATCGGCGGCCAGGTGGTGAACAACAAGTCGCCCAAGGACCGGGACATCGCGATGGTGTTCCAGAGCTACGCGCTCTACCCGCACATGAGCGTCAGGCAGAACATGGGCTTCGCGCTGAAGCTGGCCAAGACCCCGCAGAACGTCATCAACGACAAGGTCGAAGAGGCGGCCAGGATCCTGGACCTCATCCCGTACCTGGACCGCAAGCCGGCCAACTTGTCCGGCGGGCAGCGGCAGCGGGTCGCGATGGGCCGGGCGATCGTGCGCGACCCGGCGGCGTTCCTGATGGACGAGCCGCTATCGAACCTGGACGCCAAGCTGCGCGTGCAGACACGCACCGAGGTGTCGCGGCTCCAGCGGCGCCTGGGCACCACCATGGTCTACGTCACGCACGATCAGACCGAAGCCTTGACGCTCGGCGACCGGGTCGCGGTGATGCGCGCCGGCGTGGTACAGCAGGCGGCCTCCCCGAAGGAACTCTACGATCGGCCCGTCAACCTGTTCGTGGCCGGCTTCATCGGGTCGCCGGCCATGAACTTCCTGTCTGGCACGCTCGAGGAGGGCATGCTGCGCACCAGCCTCGGGGACTTCCGGCTCAGCGACCGGCTGCGGCACGAGGTGGAGGCCTCCGGGACCGGGCGCGACGTCATCGTGGGCCTGCGGCCGGAGAACTTCGAGGACGCGGCGCTGGTCTCGGCCGACAACCGCCCGCACGGGATCACGTTCCGCGCCAGCATCGACGTCTACGAATCCCTGGGTTCCGACGTGTTCGTCTACTTCACGCGTGAGCTCGGGCGGGGGGTGAACTCCGCCGAACTCCAGGAGCTTGCGGCGGATGCGGGACGCGTGGACAGCGGCGGCACCGGCGAGACCATCGCCGCCCGGCTCGACGCGGCCACCCGCATCGGCGAGGGCCAGGACGCCGAGCTCTGGGTGGACGCCCGGGCGATACACATCTTCGACCCGGCCAGCGGCCGCAACCTGTCGCTGGCCGATGACGACGGCGGGGCTGTCGCGGTGCAGGCGGCGCCGGACCGGACCGACGCCGGTGAGCCGCAGGCTCCTACCCAGCACGCCGCCGGGTCAGGCGGCATCCAGGCGGTTCCCGGCCAGGCTGGCCCGCCCGGGGAGGCTACTTGACCTTTCGCCGCAGGCGCTCGATGATCTCGTCGTTCCATTCATGGGTCCGGATGAGCCGGTACCGCTCGGCGGCGACTCGCATGTAGGCCTCGGCCTCGGTGCGGGAGCCGATCATGTCGGCGGCCCGGAGCATCCGGACCACGGGCCGGTACTCCTGGGCGAACCAGCGGCTGGCGATCTCGCCGCGGTCCATGAACCGGTGCTCGTCCTGCATGTACCGGCATCCCCAGGCCTCGACGGCCTCGCCTAGCTCGGCGTATGACCACGGATCGCTGAAGGTGATCTTGGCGTAGGCCTGATCGGGCAGCGGGACCCGGGACCTGAACAGCCGCTGGTAGTCCCTGACCAGCAGGTCGCCGCGGCGGCGAATGCCCGCGGCGGGCACGGTGGTAAGCACCTCGGTGACGTAGGCGTCGATCGTCTTGGCGCCGGTGGCGATCGCGATCGAAACCCGGTGATGGCCGTCCTGCACGAAGTGCAGGTCGCCGATGCGGTACACGTCGATGGGCGGGATCGGCTCGCCGCGGCGCTGGGCCAGGGCCAGCCGTTCCCACCGCTCCCTGACCCGCCCGCTGGTGGGCCGGAACCGGCGGTCGAAGTCCCGGCTGGAGTCGAGGGTGCCGACGATCGAGTCCAGCCGGATGGTCTGCAGGCCAAGCCGCCGCTCGCCGCGCATGCCCAGGGCGGCGACGACCTCGTCGAACGGCAGGATGAGGTTGACGTCGTCCGGTTCGCGGCGGAGCCAGTGGGCGAGCCGGGCCAGCGTCTGGCGGCGCCGGGCCCGCTCGAAGTCGTTCTCGACGTCGGCGCGGGGGAAGCCGGTGTCAGCGGGCATCGCGAGGACCTGGAAGCAGCTCCGCCAGGACAGCGCCCGGCTCGATCCGGAGCAGGTGCCATCCGGTGACATTGCACACCGCGGTGCGGCCCAGCTGGCGCTGCCGGACGGGCGAGCCGTAGGGATGCACGTGACCGTGCAGCAGCGCCGCGGGCTGGAGCGCGGCGACCAGGCCGCGCAGCGCCCTGAACCCGCGGTGCGGCGGGTCGTCGCCGTCGCCGACGCCGCGCGGGGGCGCGTGGGTGAGCAGCACGTCGACCCCGCGGCCGTCCCGCTGCCTGCGCCACCACGCCCAGCTTCGCAGCGCCCGGGCGCGCCGGGCCTGCTGCCGGTCGGTGTACTGGTTCGGGCCGTCGCTGTAGCGCCGGCACCCGCCGAGCCCGGCCAGGCGCAGGCCAGCCACGTCGATGATCCGCCCGTCGGCGTTGATGGCGCCGTCCGGCCAGGGCGGGCGGGCAGGCAGGCCGGCCTTCAGCGTCAGGCCGGCCCGGGACGAGCGGTAGCCGGAGACGTCAGGGTCATGATTACCTGGCACGAAGACCAGCGGAACGTCCAGTATGTTCATCAGCGAGCCCAGGTACTCGAACGGAAGGTCACCGCAGGCCAGGATCAGCTGGGCCCCGCGCACCGCGGTCGGGCCAGCCACCAGCGCGTCATCGACCTCATCGGAGACCGCGAGCACGCGGACCATACCTCGATCATAGGCGGTGGCGGGCGCGGCACCGCCCCCTCGGTGCCTTCCTCGCGAGTTCCCTCAGTGCGCGGCCGTTTCCCGTACCTCCTGGCGTACCTCGAGGCCACGCTGCCGCAGCTCCGCTTCCACCCGGTAGATCTCGGCCTGCGGAGCGCGGTCGCCGCCCGGCGGCGGGCTGATATCCAGCCGTCGGCAGGCCGCCGACAACGTGTCCGCGTAGGCGCCGCGCAGCGCCTGCACCCGGTGGTGCTTGGCGGTCAGGCCGGACCTGGTTTCCGTTTCTTCAAGCTCCGCGCGCAGCCGGCGCAGGTCGGCCTCGAGGCGCTCGATCGGCTCAGGGGGCAGGGCCTTGCAACGGACCTCGCCGAGCCACCGGGCCGCGCGCCACGCGCCGATGAGCGCGAATCCCGCCGCCGTGGGCAGCGCGATGGCGAAGAGGAAGCCGGCAACCGGGGTCACCCATCCAGTGTCGACTCGGCAGCTGGCGAAAGCAAGCGCGCCGAGCGAAACATAAGCTGGTGTCACTCGAATGGCGGCCGCCATCGCGATCCCGGCTATGACGCGGTGATCATCGGCCAGATCCGGCGGCTACGAACGCGGAGTGGACGGAGAGGACTAGGACTAAGCCGAGGGCGTGGGGTGCGATGCGCCCGGGCCGAGCGAAAATACGACCAGGCGCTGCCCCCAATGCCACCGCAGTCGGTGAATCGGGTCCAGGTGCAGTCTACGGGCCGGCCATGAGCCGCGTTGCCTGCCCGTCGCCAGGATCACCCCATCATATTCGTGACGGCGTGTCTCGGTCCGCACTGCCTTCACCAGATCGTTCTCGTCGCTGATGAGGCCGCTGGCCTGGCAGCCGATTGTCGTCAGGTGCCGCATGGCTAGATTCATGCGATGCTCAGCGTCAGCACTGATGTCATGATCCGGCCGTGGCGCCACGGGAAACTTTCCAGCTTGTGCGCCGAGAAGAAGCTCCATGGCTGGCAGCTTTGCCTGGCGTGTCCAGGCCAAAGACATCACCGTCACCTCGCATGGCTCCCGCTCTTGCTGTGCAAGGAGATAGTTGATCGGCGCCAGGTCGAGTTCCTCGTCCAGGGCAAGCAAGTCCATGTCCAGCACAAGCAGATACCGCACGCCCTCACCTCTTTCAAGGCAAATGACAACCCCACTACCCACTACCCGCCGGCATGACGCGAAACCTTTAGATCCGACAGGACATCAAGCGTGAAGATAAGGCCGAGGTGGCGCGATGGCGCGTGGTCGCTCAAGCTAAGCTCGCACGAGCTAGACCTACCGGACGCCGGCGCGCTGGCTAGACGGGTTGGGAGGAAGGTGAGCCTGACGGAAGCTGGCCTGTCAGGGGCGGCCAAGCCGTGGTGGCACGGCGCCGTCCTCTATCAGCTGTACGTGCGGTCCTGGCGCGACACCAATGCTGACGGGTACGGCGACCTGCGCGGCATCATCGAGCGGCTTGACCATCTTTCCTGGCTCGGGGTGGACGGTGTCTGGCTATCGCCCACCATGCCGTCTCCGGACGCCGACTGGGGTTATGACGTCAGTGACTACACCGGCGTCCATCCCGAGCTGGGCACCCTGGCCGACCTGGACGAGCTGATCACCCAGGCCCGCCAGCGGGGCATGCGCGTCCTGCTCGACCTGGTGCCCAACCACACCAGTTCGGCGCATCCCTGGTTCATCGACGCCGCGGCCAGCCGGGACTCGGCGCACCGCGATTACTACGTGTGGGCCGACCCGGGCCCGGACGGCGGGCCGCCGAACAACTGGCTCGACTTCACCGGGCGGCCTGCCTGGCAGTGGCATGAGAGCGGCCAGTACTACCTGCACAACTTCCTGGCGGCCCAGCCGGACCTGAACTGGTGGCAGCCCGCGGTGCACGCCGAGTTCCGCGACATCCTGGAGTTCTGGTTCAACCGCGGGGTCGCCGGCTTCCGCATCGACGTCGCGCACGGCCTGTACAAGGACGCCGAGCTGCGCGACAACCCGCCGCTGGCGGGCGACAACCCGCTGGAAGGGCGGTATGGCCTGCGCCCCCTCTACAACGCCTACCGCCCGGAGACGCACGGCGTCTACCGGGACTGGCGCAAGATCGCCGACGGCTACGCGCCGCCGCGGCTGCTGCTCGGCGAGACCTGGGTGGGCGAGCTCGACAAGCTGGCCGCCTACTACGGCGACAACGACGAACTTCAGCTCGGCTTCAACTTCCCCTTCGCGCTGGCGGAATTCGACGCGCCCCGGCTGTCCAAGATCGTGGAGCAGACGCTGACGGTGCTTCCGCCGGGGGCGTGCCCGGTGTGGATGAGCTCCAATCACGACATCGGCCGCTTCCCCAGCCGCTGGTGCGACGGGGACGAACGCAAGATCAGGCTCGCCCTGCTCGTGCTGATGACCCTGCCCGGCACCACCGTGCTCTATTACGGTGACGAGATCGGCATGCCCGACGTGGACGTGCCGCCGGCGCTGCGGCGGGACAACGCGACCCTGGACGGCGATGCGCAGGTCAACCGGGACCGGGCCCGGACGCCCATGCCGTGGGACGCCTCCCCAGGTGGCGGCTTCACCGCCCCCGGCGTGACGCCGTGGCTGCCGCTGGCGGACCCGCCTGGGCCTAACGTCGCCGACCAGCGAGCCGACGCTGATTCCATCCTGTGGCTGTGCCGGCGCCTGGTCGCGCTGCGGCGGGCCGAGCTGAGCGGCGGCATCGCCGAGTTCGAGCAGCTGCCGGCCCGCGAAGGGCAATGGGCGTACCGGGTGGGCTCGCTGCTGGTGGCGGCGAACTTCTCCGGGCAGCCGGCCGGGATCCCGGCCGCGGCGGGCGAGGTGCTGCTGGCCACCTCGGGGGCGGCGTCGCAGCGCCTCCTGGGCCCGTGGGAGGGAGTTGTCGCCAGGCTGGGAACGTAACATCCGGCTCGTTCAGTAAATTTTTCGGTTGATCATTCCTTGAGCCGCAGGTCCTCCTGTATTATCCGATAATTGGAGGGCTTCGTTCATGATCTTGCAGCCATATGTATATCGGCGGCACGAGCTGGCCGAACCCGACTGGCGCCGGTTCCCTGGCTGGGCCGGGGTATCCGTTACCGACTGGGAATCCGCACAGTGGCAGCGCGCCCATTGCGTCAAGAACGCCCGGCAGCTCCGCCAGGTCACCGGGCCGGGACTTGATGACACGTTCTTCGCCGACCTAGAACGTGACCAGCGCGAGCGGGCCACGATGTCGATGCTGCTGCCTCCGCAGATGCTCAACACCATGGTGCCTTCCGGCTCCCCCGATCGCCCCGGCTTCACCGAGGCGTTCTACGCGGACCCGGTGCGCAGGTACATGATCCCGGCGTTCAGCGACCGCAGGGCCGACTGGCCCTCGCATCCGTACGCGCAGCGTGACTCGCTGCACGAGGCGGAGATGTGGGCGGTCGAGGGCCTCACCCACCGCTACCCGACCAAGGTGCTCGCCGAGCTGCTGCCGACCTGCCCGCAGTACTGCGGCCACTGCACCCGGATGGACCTGGTGGGCAACCCGACGGCGGTGACCGACAAGAACAAGTTCGGGCTCGGCCGCGAAGACCGGCTCAGCGCCATGCTGTCCTACCTGCGCCGTACGCCCGGGGTGCGGGACGTGGTGGTCTCCGGCGGCGACGTGGCCAACCTGCCGTGGCCGCGGCTCGAGTCGTTCGTGGCCTCGCTGCTCGAGATCGATTCGATCAGGGACATCCGGCTGGCCAGCAAGGCGCTGATGGGGCTGCCCCAGCACTGGCTGACCGGCGAGGTGCGCGCGGGCATGTCCCGGCTCGCCGCGACGGCCCGCTCGCGCGGCGTGAGCATCGCGATCCACACCCACGTGAACGCGGCTCAGTCGGTGACGCCTCTGGTGGCGCGGGCGACCCAGGCCATGCTGGAGGCCGGCGTCCGCGACGTGCGGAACCAGGGCGTCCTGCTGCGCGGGACCAACGACAGCGCCGGGGCGCTGCTCGACCTGTGCTTCGCCCTGCTCGACGGGGCCGCGATCATGCCGTACTACTTCTACATGTGCGACATGATCCCCGGCAGCGAGCACTGGCGGCTGACCTTGCGCGAGGGGCAGTCACTGCAGCACGAGATCATGGGCTACCTGCCCGGGTTCGCGACCCCGCGGGTGGTCTGTGACGTGCCCTATGTCGGCAAGCGCTGGGTGCACCAGGTGGCCAGGTACGACACCGGGCACGGCATCTCCTACTGGACGAAGAACTACCACACCGCCATCGAGGTGGACGACGAACTGGCGCTCAGCCGCGAGTACCCGTACTACGACCCGATCTACATGCTGCCGGAGCCAGGGCAGGCCTGGTGGCGGAGCCTGGGTTCGCGATCACGCGGCGGCGCCGCGGAGCTCGTCACGTGAGCTGATGCTCGTCACGTCAGCTGATAACGGCGCGACAGCTCGTCCAGGCGCAGCCGGACCGCCGGCCAGTCCTCCGCCGTCACGGCGAAGCGGGCCGAATCGCGCGGGCTGCGGTCCGCGCCGAGCCGGTGCGAGCGCAGGATGCCCTCGAACCGCGTGCCGATCCGCTGCATGGCATCTCGTGACCGCTGGTTCCGCACGTCGGTGTGCAGGCATACCGACCGGACCTGCCACACCTCGAACGCGTGCGTGAGCATCAGCCGCTTCATCTCGGTGTTCGCCCCGGTCCTGATCGCGTCGCGGCTCAGCCAGGTGTAGCCGATCTCGCAGGTGTCGGGCGCGGGCTTGGGGTCCGGCCACGCCCAGTAGTCCAGGTTCCAGAACCGGGTAGAGCCGATCACGGCGTCGTCTTCCATCCGGACCACGGCAAACGGTACCGCCGTCGCGCTGTCCCTGGCGGCGATGGCCGTCTCCACGTACCGGCGGACCCCGGCTTCATCCTGCGGCACCGGGGACCAGCGGTACAGGTCCCCGCCGCCCGCGGCGGCGGCCAGCAAGCCGGGCACGTGATCGTGCCGCAACGGTTCAAGGAGAAGGTGGTTACCTGTTAGCGGTCCTACGTTGACGATCGCGGACCCGATGGGCCTGCCTTCGGCGTTTTCCGAGCGGCTCGGGCGTTCCATATATCTCGACGGATGGCCGTGCGGTGGCCTGAAGCCGAACTCGCGGTACAGGCCGTGGGCGTCGGAGGTGTGCAGCATCCAGCGCAGGCCGGCACCCGGGCCGTCGTCGATCATGGCCCGCACGATGGCCTTACCCAACCCGGCCGCGCGGTGACCGGACAGCACGTAAACATCGGCGAGGTAGACCGAGCCGCCGTCACTGAAGGCGCGGGCGAAGCCGACCATGGCACCGGTCCGGTCATACGCTCCGACCAGGCGCCAGGCCGCGCCGATCTGGCTTCGGATGTCCGCCTCGGTACGCGAGCGGCCCCAGTACGCCTCGGTGGTCAGGAACGCGACGGCGGCCCCGGCGTCGATCCTGGCCGCGTCGTCGTCGATGACGTAGCCGCCGACGGAGCTCCGCATCACGGCACCTCCAGGTGGTCCAGCGTCTTGAGGGTTTTCAGGGTTTTGAGGGCGGCGTCGATGTCGGTGATCAGGTCCGCCGCGGGCTCGATGCCGACCGAGAGCCTGATCAGGCCGTCGGGTGCCGTTTCGCCCGTCCACCGGGCGCGTCGTTCCCAGGTCGACTCCACGCCGCCGAAGCTGGTCGCGGGGATAATCAGCGTCGAGCTCTCCACCACCTTGTCCGCGGCCTTGGCCTGGTCCGGGATGATCTCGAAAGACAGCAAGGGGCCGAACCCGTCGGGCATCTGGCGGCTGGCGAGTTCCGCTGCCGGCTCAGTGACACCGGGGTAATGAACGGCGGCCACCCGGGGATGGGCCGCCAGGTGCCGGGCGATGGCGAGAGCGCTCTGTGACTGGCGCGCGATCCGCAGCGGCAGCGTCTTCAGCCCGCGGAGGGCCAGCCACGCCTCGAACGGCCCGGGGATGGCGCCGCCGCTTGACCGCCAGGCCCGCAGTGCGGCCAGCAGTTCGCCGTCGCGGCTGACGACGGCGCCACCGATCACGTCGGAATGCCCGGACAGCGACTTGGTCAGCGAGTACAGCGAGGCCGTCGCGCCGGAGTCAAGCGGCCGCTGGAGCAGGCCGGTGGCGACGGTGTTGTCCGTCACCATCGGGGCCCCCGCCGTGGCCGCGAGCTCGGCGAGCCGGGCCAGGTCGGCCACGCGCAGCAGCGGGTTCGTCGGCGTCTCGGTCCACAGCAGCGACGACCCGGCCCCGCGGGACCCGCGGGCCCCGCGGCCCGCCAGCGCGCGCTCGACCGCCGGTAGGTCCTGCAGGTCCACGTGGACCGGAACGGCACCGTGCGGCCGCAGCTTGTCGGCCAGGACCCGCGTCCCGTAGTAGCCGTCGGAGGGCAGCACGATGCTGTCCCGCCCCTTCGCCAGGGCGAGCATCAGGGCCATCGAGGCCGCCTGGCCGGAGGCGAAGACGACCGCTTCGGCGTCCTCCACGGCGCCAAGCGCCTGCTCGAGGGCCTCCCAGCCCGGGTTGCTCTCCCGCCCGTAACCCCGGCCAGGCCGCGGCTCCCCCGCCGAGATGTAGATGCTGGCGGGGACGAGCGGCGGCGTGGCGGGCTGGCCGGCCACGCGCTGCGTGCCCGCGTGGATAAGCCGGGATTCCGCGGAGAACGCCCCGCTCATAGCGCCGGCCTCCGCGGCCCGCGGGGCGCGAGGATTCCCTGGCCCCAAGCGGCGACGCTCCCGGGTATGCCAGTAAATGTTACAGTACATTTTATGAACATACTGGTACGATATCGTCCCCAGGGCCGGACCGCCAAGGAGATATCGGCCAGCGTGGAGGCAGGCGTCCGGAGCGGGCAGCTGTCTGGAGGGGACCAGCTGCCATCGGTCCGCGAGCTGGCCAGCCAGCTCGGCGTCAGCCCGACCACGGTGGCGGCGGCCTACGGCGAGCTGCGACGGCGCGGCATCACTACCGGCACGGGCCGGGCCGGCACCCGGATCCGCGGGGCTCCGCCGGTCAGCTCGCGCGTGTACCTGCGCGCTCCGGCGGGAACCAGGGACCTGGTCACCGGCGGCCCCGATCCGGATCTGCTCCCCCCGCTGCCGGCCAGGCCGGCCCGGCGATCCACCCGGATGTACGCCGAGGCGCCGGTCGCACCGCGGCTGCGCCGCCTGGCGGCCGGCCAGCTGGCGGCCGACGGCATCGACGCGGCCAGCCTGACGGTCACCGGCGGCGCCCTGGACGGCATCGAGCGGGTCCTCACGGCGTGGCTGACACCCTCGGACCGGGTGATCGTCGAGGATCCAGGCCACGCCGTCACCTTTGACCTGCTGGCCGCGATGGGCTACGCCGTGGTCCCGGTTCCGGTCGATGACCTGGGCATCAGGCCCGCGGAGCTGGCGACCGCGCTCACCCGCGGAGCTAGCGCGCTGATCGTCACGCCGCGGGCCCAGGCCGCCACGGGCGCCGCCTGGGACGCCGGCCGGGCTGCGGCGATCGGCGAGGTCCTGCGGCGGCACCCGTCCGTCGGGGTGATCGAAGACGATCACGCCGGGCCGGTGGCAGGCGTGCCGGCTTTCTCCGCATGCGCGGGCCTGGCGACGGCGAAGGGCCCGGAAAGCTCGAAGGGACGCCGGCGATGGGTCATCTTGCGTTCGGTGTCCAAGTCGCTCGGCCCTGATCTGAGGCTCGCGGTGCTGGCCGGCGACGAGGCCACGATCACGCGGGTGGCGGGGCGGCAGGCGCTGGGCACCGGGTGGGTGAGTTACCAGCTGCAGGAGATGGTCGCGGACCTGTGGGCGGATCCGTCGGTAGCGGCCCAGCTCGCGAGCGCGGCCCAGATCTACGCGGGGCGCCGTGATGCGTTGCGTTCGGCCCTGGGCCGGCACGGCATCGCGGCGAGCGGCCGATCGGGATTCACCTGCTGGGTACCCGTCTCCGACGAAGACGGCGTCGCATCGTCGCTAGCCGCGGCGGGCTGGGCGGTAGCCCCGGGGCAGCGGTTCCGGATAGCGGCGGCGCCGGGCGTCCGGATTTCCTCCGCCCGCCTCGAGGCGACCGACGCCGCCGCGTTCGCGGCTGAGTTCGCCCGGGCGCTGCACCATCGCGTGTCCCGCCTGGACTAGGACCTGCAAGAAGCCCGGCGGATGCTCATGGTCATGGCGCTAGCGAGCCGTAGCGCCGACGGCGTTCCGGCGTTATGGCATGCCTACCGGCTCGGGGACCGAGGGCACGGGCTGACGGGGCCGTGGTGCGCCGGGGAGCGGTGCGCCGGGGAGCGATCCACCGACGCGCTCCGGCTCCGGGGACGGCCAGTGAACGCCAGTGGCCCAGCCGAGGCGTTCGAAGATCCGGATCAGGCCGGCCGAAATGTCGATCTGATGCGGGCGGCTGCCATGCCGGGCGCAGGTCGGCACCGCATGATGCCCGTTATGCCAGCTTTCCCCGAAGGAGATCAGCGCGAGCGGCCACAGGTCGGTCGACCGGTCGAAACGGCGGCCTGCGTGCGGCCGTGTGCCGATCATGTGGCACAAGGAGTTGACGCTCCAGGCGACGTGGTGGAGCAGCAGCACGCGGACCAGCCCGGCCCACAGCAGGGCGATCCACGCGGCCCGCAGGTCACCGCCGATGGCCCAGCCGAGGGTGAACGGCAGGATCAGCGAGACGGCGCAAAGAGCCGGGAAGGCCTTGGCGACCCGGGTCATCGCCGGGTCTGCGAGCATGTCCGGGGCGTACCGGTCGGCCGGGGTCGGGTCGTCGCGGAACAGCCAGCCCACGTGGGCGTCGACCAGGCCGTGGAGCTGTGCGATGGTCCCGGTGCCGTATCGGTAGGGCGAGTGCGGGTCGCCGGGGCGGTCGGTGAAGGCGTGGTGGCGCCGGTGAGTCGCGACCCACCCGGTGACGTCGCCCTGGAAGCTCATCGAGCCCGCGATCGCCAGGGTAATACGCAGCCAGGGCGGGGCGGTGAAGCTGCGGTGCGTGAGGAGACGGTGGAAACCGACCGTGACGCCGAATCCGGTGATCGCGTAAAGGCCGATCGCAAGGAGCACGTCGGCGAGCCCGATGCCGTGCCCCCACAGCATCGCCACCGCGACGGCCAGCCCGGCGAACGGCGCCATCACGATCAGCCCGGTCACCGCCACCTGGGTGCGCCGGGGACCCGTCCAAGCTGTCGCGTCGGCGACGGGGAAAGGCCCGGTGCCGTCATAGCTGCGCCGCACGTCCTGATCTATCACAATCTCTGCCTATCGTCGTGGGAAGGGAGCCAGGTGACTAGCTGTACGGGCCAGGGCATACGTTCAGACCAGACGCTGATGGACGTAGCACCACCGCCGCTGGGGTCCCGGCGCAAGGCCGCGGGCGAGTGGGTGGTCGGTTTCCTGGTAGTGCGCCCTGGCGTGACGGTGGGGCGAGTCGTCAGAACATGCCACCCAGCCGCAGCTCAGGCAGATCAGGAGCGATTCCCAGTGACCGCCGCAGGCCTGGCAGGCCCGGCAGTCATCCGACTGAGGCGTAACCGGCACGAGCCCGGCAAGATGCTCGCAGCGCGGCGCCGACCCGTTCAGGCTCACCGCCGGCACGTTCAGGGCCATGCTCTGGTCGGAGCTCATGGCAGGACCCCTCACTGTTACCGAAACGTCGGACACCGCCGGCTGGCCACTTTTAGTCAACCCCGGGGAGACGGCACCGGAAACAGGCGACCTGAGCAGAGCCCATCACCAGCGCCGATTACCCCGGCAACCCGCTGGACGTTCCGGCCGCCGATATGCCGACGTAGGCTTGGCTGAAGAGTTTCCTAGGCTAGGGCGACGTGTATCCGGCGGACTCCGCCGCCACGGATGGTTGCGCTCTGGCCGCGGCAGGGGTGACAGGCATGGAGCTGCGCCAGCTTCGCTATTTCGTGACCCTGGCGGAGGAACTGCACTTTGGCCACGCGGCTGCGCGGGAGCATATCGTGCAGTCCGCGTTGAGCCAGCAGGTGCAGCGGCTCGAACGTGAGCTGGGCATCCGCCTGCTGGAGCGCAGCACCCACCATGTCTCCCTGACCGCGGCCGGGGCGGTGTTCCTGGTCGAAGCGCGGCAGATCCTGGCTCACGTCGATCGGGCCGCCGCGATCGCCCGCACCGCGACCGGCGGCTCCCCCACGCTGCGGGTCGGCATCATCGACTCAAGTTACGATTCGATGCCGCAGATTCTGCACGAGGTCCAGGCCCGGTACCCCGGCCTGGTTATCCATCAGGTCGAAGTCGGCGTTCCCGAGCAGTACCAGCAACTTATCGACGGCCGCCTGGACGTCGGAATCGGCCGGGCCGCGCTCGCCCCGCCTCAGATCGCTTCACACCTGTTCCGCCGCGATCCGCTGGGGGTTCTGGTTTCCCGCAATCACCGGTTCGCCGAGATGGATGCCATACCTGTCGCCATCTTGGCCAGGGAACCGCTGCTGCTCGCCGAAGAGGCCCGGGCCCCGGAATTCAACCAGTTCACCGTCGAGATGTGCCGGGCCGCCGGGTTCACCCCCACCGTGCACGAGGGCACCGTGGAAAGCATCCGCGCGGCCGCTGGCCTGGTCGCCCAGGGACGCTGCCTGTACTGCGTGCCCTCCTCCTGCATCGCCGCTCTCCCAGGCACCATCTGGCGCCCGCTGACGGAGCCGGCCTCGTACTACCCGTGGTCGGTGCTGTGGCGTGCGGACGACCCCTCTGAACACGTACGTGCCATCGTCAGCTGCGCACGGAGCATGTCTGGCCGGCTGGGCTGGCTGGTCACCGCGGACCACAGCACGGCCTGAACCTCAAGAACCAGATGTCGTCCTATCTGGTCGAGAATCTAGCTAATTGACGCCGGCACCTCGCGGACCCGAAGGTCCTGGCTATAGCGTGGTCCCCATGACGCGGCGCACCGAGCAGATCAGCCTCCACCTCAACGCGTACCTCACCGCGCACAGCAGCCCGCCGGACGCCGTCCTCCGGGAACTGGCAAACGAGACTGCCGACCTGTTCCCGAACGAGACCGGCCTGGCCATCGCCCCCGAGCAGGGGACGCTCATGACACTGCTGACCCAGATCGCCGGGGCCGCGTCGGCCATCGAGATCGGCACCTTCACCGGGTACTCCTCGATCTGCATCGCCCGGGGGCTGGCGGACGGCGGACGGCTGCTGTGCTGTGACATCAACGAGGAGTGGACGTCGGTAGCCAGGAAGTACTGGGAGAAGGCGGCCCTCGCGGACCGGATAGAGCTGCGGCTAGGCCCGGCCATCGAGACGCTGCGCGCGCTGCCCGATGAGGAGCTGTTCGACCTCGCGTTCATCGATGCCGACAAGGACGGCTACCTCGGCTACTGGCGCGAGGTCATACCGCGGGTACGCTCCGGCGGTCTGATCATGGTGGACAACACGTTCTCCCATGGCCGCGTCATCGACGCGGGCAACGATAACCCGGCCGTGATAGCCATCAGGGATTTCAACGATCACGCCGCCGCCGACGACCGCGTGGACCTAGTCATGGTCCCGATCGGCGACGGCCTGACGCTCGCCCGCAAGAGGCAGTAAAGGACGGCGGCGGGCCAGCAGGGACACCTCAGGCGGGCGAGGCTCCGCGAGCAGCGTGAGACGGCACGGAGCGCAGCGGGACCGGCGGGCTGCTTGCCTGGCCTACATCCTGGAGGCCGGCCTGGGCGGCGGCCGCCTGAGGCTGCGCGGTGGACCCGCGGACGACGAGCTCTGGCGCGAGGTAGAGAATCTTCACCGGACCCCCGGCGCCGCTGATCCGTTCGAGCAGCAGCTGAGCCGCCTCAGTGCCCAGCTGGTAGTGCGGGAAGCGCACCGAGGTAAGGGGCGGCCGGAGCCGGTCGATGAACGGCATGTCGTTGAAGCCGATCACGGAGATGTCGTCCGGGCACTGGCGGCCGGCATCGTCAAGCGCGGCGTAACACCCGACGGCCAGCATGTCGTTGGCGGCGGCCACCGCGGTGATATCATCGTGCGCGGCGAGCAGTTCCCGGCTGCAGCGCGTGCCTTCCTCCACGGTGTACTTGGCGGCGTAAGCGATCAGGTCCTCATCCACCTCGAGGCCGTGGGACGCCATCCCGTCCCTGAATCCGCGCAGCCGCCCGACGCCGGTGGAGGCCTGCTGCGGACCCGCGATGTGCGCTATCCGGGTATGGCCGAGCCTGGCTAGATGGGTGACCGCCATCCGTGACCCCTGCTCGTTATCAACTGAGACCGCGGGAAAGCTGTAGTCCTGCGCCAGCCGGTTCATCAGCACCACGGGCAGTTCAGCCGCCGCCGCCTCGGCGAGCAGCGGGTCGTGCAGCGTCGCGGTGGCCAGCACGAAGCCGTCAACGTGACGGGCCCGCATCTGCTCGAAAAGCTTCCGCTCACGGCTGGCGTCGGCATCGGTGTTGCCGAGCAGGGCCACGTAACCCGCGGCGGCCAGCTTGTCTTCCAGACCGCGCACGATGGGCGGGAAAATCGGGTTGTTCAGGTCGGGAATCAACACCCCGACAGAGTGCGAGCGCCGGGTACGCAGGCTCCGTGCCACGGGATTGGGCCGGTAACCCATCTCCGCGGCGACCGCGGTCACCCGGCGTGCCGTCTCTTCGCTGACGAGTAGGCGGGTTTCCGGATTGAGGGCGCGCGACGCGGTAGCGGGGTGCACACCCGCGGCCGCCGCTACGTCCCGCAAGGTGGCCGGCCGGTCAGGCATCGCTCATCTCGCTCCCCCCAGCGGGCGCCACGTAGATCCACCCGTTTCCCGACGAATCAACCTTATCCCAGGGTCACCCGGCCGCTGGCCACGCTGAATCCTGAGCCGGAGCACCAAGCATCACGCCGACCGATAAAGCCGTGATGATGATCACCAGTGACGATCCGCGACGGCTGGCGTCCCGGTCAGGTGGCGCATGTTGCGCGGGGGGATCGCCGGGAGCCAAGGGAGCGGACGGCCAGGTATGTCAGCGGCCCCTGGTGAGCTTCCTGCGATAGGCGATGCTTCCGGCTCCGGCCACGATCGCCCCCCCGCCGAGCGCGAAGAGCAAGACGTCCTGGACTCCGGCCGTGCCCCCGCCGCCGGTGGAGGGGGCCGCGGTCGGGAATGCACTGGCCGACCGGCTCGGCGTCGGCGACGCAGATGCCGTCGGCGTCTTCGCTGTCGCCGTAGCTGTCGCGGTCGGCGGCGTCTTCGCCGTCGCCGTCGCCGTAGGCGACGTCGTCGAACCGGCCGAAGGGCTTGCGGTCGTGGTGGGCGGGACGCTGGCTGGCCTGCTGCTCGGCACGGCGGTCACTGAGGCGGACCCGGTTACTGACGGTGTGAAGATAGCCGGTGTCGTGGTAGATGAGCCCCCCGAGCAGGCCGAGAGCACGACGCAAGCGAGGATGACCGAGACGCCGCAGGCGACGGCGGTCAGCCGCCCACTCAGCACAGTCCCCGCGAGGGTCGCGCGCACCTTCATGGAACCTCCTGGTGGGTCCGGCGGGTGGCGAATTTGTTTCCCGATTCCAGCGCCGGAAACGGCCTCGGAACAGAAAAGTGTGCGGCCAGCATGGACGGCACCGAGATGCCATGGCGTGTTCAGCATTGGAATATTAGGCTACGCGAGTAGGGCCACCTGGAGAAGGAGGGGGACGGCATTGGGAGATGCGGGATGGCGGCGAATAGCCGGATTCCGCGTGGTGGTCTCCTGGCCGCAAAGCGGGTACGCTCCCCCGCCGCCCACGGCACCGAGAAGCCTCCGGGCCCGGGTGGCCGGGGTGGCCGGCGTTCTGTTCATCGTGGCCGGGGCGGCCGCGGTGGGCGTGGCGATCAGCGCCCAGGTGCATGCGCCGCAGCCATCCCTGGCCGCGGCGGGTGCTATCGGGTCATCCGCACGGCTATCACTGCCGCGCTCCCTGCCGGTGTCCGTCGATATACCGGCCATTGGCGTCACATCGAGACTGCTCCACCTGGGTGTCAACTCCGACGGCTCGATCCAGGTCCCGTCGCTCGTGACGAGCGCGGCTGAGGCCGCGTGGTACAAGTACTCGGCGACGCCCGGCCAGATCGGGGCGTCGGTCATCGAAGGTCACGTCGACAGTTATCAGGGGCCTGCGGTCTTCTTCCGCCTCGGGGCCCTGCGTCCCGGGGACACCATCGACGTGCGGCTCGCCGACGGCGTCACGGCTATTTTCAAGGTCACCGGCGTACGCCAATACCCCAAATCACATTTCCCGGCCAAGGCCATTTACCAGACGACCAGCTACGCGGCTCTGCGCCTGATAACCTGCGGCGGCGCTTTCGACTACGCCACCGGCCATTACCTGAGTTCCACCGTGGTCTTCGCGTCACTCATCTCCTCGCGGCCGGCCCGTCCCCCGGCGGCGGCTTAGCCGCGAGTCGCGGGCGAGGAATGCCCTTTACCCGGAGACCGCGTCGTAGATGGCCTGGCCGTATTCGGCACTGCGGCTGGAGCCGATAATTCCCGGTCCCATCTTGTTCATCATGTAGGAGATCGTCATGCGCCGGCCGACATCCATCACGATCATCGAGCCACCCCAGCCACCCCAGTAGCAGATCTTCTCATCGGGGATCCAGGGCAGGATGTCGAGCCTGGGCAGCCCGAAGCCGATGCCCCAGCGCAGCGGGAGACCTAGTACCAGATCGATGCCGTTGAGCTGCTCGCGGAAGATCAGGTCGATGGTGTCGCCGCTGAGCAGGCGCACGCCGTCGACCTGGCCGCCACGGGCGACCGCCGACATCACCCGGCCTACCGAACGAGCATTACCGTGGCCGTTCGCCGCGCCGATGTCCGCGCGCCTCCAGCCAGGGGTATTGGCGTCCTCGGCGGCTGAAGCCGGCCCGGTGAAGGTCTTGAACGCCGGGCTGTCTTTGCCGAGCACCTCCAGGTCGAAGGGCAGCGGCGGCGGCGGGACCACATCCGCGATCCGTCCCCAGTCGCTTTCCGCGGCACCGATCTGGAAATCGGCGCCGAGCGGGCCGGCGATCTCATCGGCCACGAACTGCTTGAGGGTCTTGCCGCTGATCCGCCGCACGACCTCGCCGAGCAGGTGGCCGTAGTTGAGCGCGTGATAGCCCGACGCGGTTCCCGGCTCCCACCACGGCGCCTGGCTCGCCATCCGGGAGGTGGCCACGGTCCAGTCGTAGAGATCCTCCACACGGGCAGGCTGCTCCAGCCCCGAAACCCCGGAGGAATGAGACATCAGCTGGCGGACCAGGACGTCCTGCTTACCGCGGGCGCCGAACTCCGGCCAGTACCTCGCGACCGGGGCGTCCACGTCCAGCTCGCCGCGATCGGCCAGGATCAGCGCGGCCAGGCTGGTCACGGTCTTGGTCGACGACCAGACGTTGGTGATGGTGTGCTCGGTCCACGGGATCGTCCTGGCCTGGTCGGTGAAACCGCCCCACATGTCGATGACGATGTCGCCATCGATGTCCAGGACGAGCGACGCGCCCAGCTCCTCTCCGGAATCCAGGTTCCGTTCCAGTGCCGTACGCACCGACCCGAACTGCTCCGCGCACACGCCCTGTATATCCGCCATGGTCGGCGTCCTCCTCGTCGTCGAGGGTCAGCGGCCGCCGGCTCGCACGGGCGGCGGAAAGGTCCGGAACATCCGGGACGTGAGGCCGACGTTAGCAGCGGTGCGGCCAGCACCGCTATGCGATCGGCCCCTTCATCGGGCGGGCCGGCGGCGGGCAGTACCGATCATCCGGCGATCTCGGCCGCGAGGACGGCGCCCAGCTCCCAGCAGGCCTCAAGGTCCGGCCGGGCCGGAGTTCCCGTGACGCAGACCGGTGGCCTGACCGCCCGCCACTGCAGGCCCGTAGCGATGGCCTCCACCGCGCGCACCGCACCGCCGGTGTCCATGCCGCCGTGTACATACAAACCGTAGGGCCGTCGCCGCGTGGCCTCCAGGCACGGGTAGTAGATACCGTCGAAGAAGTGCTTGAGCGCACCGGACATATAGCCGATATTGGCCGGCGTGCCGAGCAAAATACCGTCCGCGGCGAGCACGTCGGCGGCCGCGGCGGTCAGGGCCGGCCTGATGACCACCTCGACGTCCTTGATCCCGTCGGTTCGTGCTCCGCTGACCGCCGCCTCGAACATCTCCTGCAGGGAAGGGGACGGTGTGTGATGGACGACCAGCAGCCTCGGCATGACCGCAGAGCCTAGACCACCTACAGCGGCAAGGGTACGGCTCTAAGTGGAGGGTTCGCTACACTTAGATCACGGGCCCCGTTATCTCTCGTGGGAGCCCGAGAGAGGCAGGCACAGCGTGGCACGCGGTATCCAGGTCGGGGACCACGCCCCCGACTTCACCCTTCCGTCGCAGTCGGGCGAGCAGGTCCGGCTGCAGGACCGGCTCGGCGACCGGGTGGTCGTCCTGTACTTCTATCCGAAGGACAACACCAGCGGCTGCACCGCCGAGGCCTGCGCCTTCCGCGACAGCCATGAGACATTCACCGACGCCGGCGCCGAGGTGATCGGGGTCAGCTCCGACTCCTCCGGCAAGCACGCCGCCTTCGCCGGCCGGCACAACCTGCCGTTCACCCTGCTCAGCGACCGTGGCGGCCGGGTCCGCAAGAGCTACGGCGTGCCGTCGGTGCTCGGCGTGATCCCCGGCCGGGTCACCTACGTGATCGACCGCACCGGAACGGTCCGGCATGTCTTCAGCTCGATGACCAACATCGACCAGCACGTCAACGACGCGCTGGAAGTGGTCAGGAGACTACAGGCGGAACAGGCCGTCTGAGTCTCAGACAGGCCAGCTTTCCATGCGGTAGCCCATGTCCCAGAACATCCACTCGTACCGGCTCGAGGTCCGGAAGTGGCGGTGCAGCCGGTCGCGTTCGGGTGGGGCCAGGTAAGCACCGAGCTCGTCGGTGACGGCCAGCACCTCCCGCACGACGTCGCCGAACTCCTCGCTGCCGTACAGGTCGATCCAGCGCTGGTACCGCGGGTCGGATGAGCCGCGGCGCTGCAGTTCCTTGCCGACCTCCCAGTAGATCCAGTAGCACGGCAGCACCACGCTGACCCCTTCGGCGTAAGAGCCGCCGATGACGGTGGCGAGAAGGTAGCTCGTGTAGGCCAGGTTCACCGGCGCGGGCTGGGCCTGGGCGGCGCTGGCCGGGTCGATGCCGAGGTCGGCCAGCAGCGACCCGTGCAGCGTCTGCTCGACCTGGAGCGCTTCCGCCGCGTGCCGCGCGAACATCTCGGTCTGCGCGGGCAGCGGCGCCCGGCTGCCCACGGCCGCCAAGGCCTGACCGTATCGCTGCAGGTAAAGCGCGTCTTGGACGACATAGAAGGCGAATGCATCCTGCGGCAGGCTGCCGTCAACGAGTCCGGTCAGGAAAGGGTGGGTCACGATGGCCTGGTAGATGCCGGCGGCACCGGCCCAGAGCTCGTCACTCAGCTTGTCGCTCAACGCGTCATCTCCTTGCCGCAGGACACGAATTCGTGCAAGACGTGAACTGGCCCGTCGCCTTCGCCGAGCATAGCGAGCCCGTGGGCCACCGCCTGCCCGGCCACGGCGGCGGCGTGGCGAGCCGCATCGGCCAGCGGCAGCCCCGCCGCGAGCCCGGCCGCTAGCGCCGCGGAGTGCGTGCAGCCCGCGCCGTGAGTCGCGGCCACCCGGTGACGGTCGACGGGGATGGCCACGTGCCGCGACCCGTCAAAAAGATGATCCACGGGCTCGGCGCCGTGTCCCCCGGTGACCAGGGCGGCCCGCGCGCCGATCGCGACCAGGCGCTCCGCCAGTTCCGCGCGATCGGTGGCCGCCGACTGGGTCAGCGCCTGCGCTTCCGGGAGGTTGGGCGTCACCACGGTCGCCAGGGGGAACAGCCGCGTGACCAGGGTCCCGACCGCGTCGGGACGCAGGAGCACGCTGCCGGAGCTTGCCACCATGACCGGATCCACCACCAGCGGCAGGTTCCGCCCCGCCAGCGCGTCAGCCACCGCCTCGATCAGCGGCGCGGAGAACAGCATGCCGGTCTTGGCGGCGTCCGCCCCGATGTCGTCAAGCACCGCGTCGATCTGCGCCCGCACGAACTCAGGCGGGACTTCGTGGATGGCGCGGACGCCCACGGTGTTCTGCGCGGTGAGCGCGACGATCGCCGACATCCCGTGCGCGCCGCAGCGGGCGAAGGCCTTGAGATCGGCCTGGATGCCGGCCCCGCCGCCCGAGTCGGACGAGGCGATAGTAAGTACCCGCGCCGGGGCTACCACGGCAGGCCGGTCACCGGGCTCGACGCCCGGGCGTGCCATCGGCGCGGGATGCGCCCGGCGGTCCGCGCAGCGTATCCGGCCGTCACCGCCAGCCGCATCGCGGTGGCCATCCGCTCCGGCTCGGCCGCGCGGGTAATGGCGGAGGCGATCAGTACCGCGTCACAGCCGAGCTCCATCGCGATCACCGCGTCGCTGGCCGTCCCGATCCCGGCGTCGAGGATGACGGGAACGCCGGCCTCCTCGACGATCATCGCGATGTTGTGCGGGTTGCGCACGCCCAGGCCGGACCCGATCGGAGCGCCGAGCGGCATGACCGCGGCGCAGCCCGCCCGCTCCAGCTGCCGGGCCAGGATCGGGTCGTCGTTGGTGTACGGGAGTACCACGAAACCGTCCTGGACCAGCATCCTGGCCGCGTCAAGCAACTCCACCGGATCCGGCAGCAGGGTGTGATCATCGGCCACCACCTCCAGCTTGACCCAGTCGGTGCCCAGCGCCTCGCGGCCCAGCCGGGCGACCAGCCTGGCCTCGGCGGCGGTATGACACCCCGCGGTGTTCGGCAGGATGCGCACCCCAGCCTCCCGCAGGGTGCCCAGAACGGTGCCTGCTCCGTCGCCGGCGGGCGACACGCGCCGCATGGCCACCGTGGCCAGGGCCGAGCCGGAGGCATGCAGCGCCCGCCGGAGCACCTCCAGGCTCTGCACTCCCCCGGTCCCGAGAATCAGCCGCGAGCTCAGCTCCTGGCCCGCCAGCGTCCACGGCTCCGATCCGGCCTTCTCGCGACTGAGCAGCTCCGTATCGCTCACGTCAACCTCCCTGTACGGCCGTGACGACCTCAACCTGGTCGCCGTCGGCAAGCGATGTGACGGTCCAGGAACCGCGGGGCACCACGTCACCGTTAACGGCGGCGGCGACTCCGGTCGCGGCCGGCGTCAGCGCGGCGACCGCCTCGGCTACGGTGCTGCCGTCCGGCAGTTCTCGCGGCTCGCCGTTGAGCCTGACCTGAACGCTCACCGGACTCGGTCTCCCGCCGGGGATCGCCCCGCCGCGGGCTGCTCCCGGGTGAACCGCAGCGGCGTGAACGGCTCCCACTGCGCCGCGGGCCGATGCCCCGTCAGGGCCGCCATGATGGCGTCGGCGGTGACCGGTGACATCAAGATGCCGTTGCGGTAGTGCCCGGTGGCCAGCAGCAGGCCGTCGACACCGAAGCCGCCGACGATCGGCCCGTTGTCGACAGTTCCCGGCCGCAGGCCGGCGCAGGTCTCGGCGAGGATCAGCTCGCTCGTCACCGGCAGCACGCTCATCGCGTCGTGTAGCAGGTCATGGACGGCACCCGCGGTAACCGTCCGGTCCGGCCCGCGCTCTTCCGAGGTCGCCCCCACGATCACCTCGCCGTCCGCACGCGGCACCAGGTAGACGTCCGCGCCGCGCACCGTGGCCCGGATCGTGTGGCTGATGACGGGCGGTAGTCCCTCCGGATGGCGCAGGCGCAGCAGCTGGCCCTTGACCGGCCGGACCGCGGCCCGCAGCGGCGCCGGCAGCCCGCCGACCGTGCCGGACCAGCATCCGGCCGCGACGACGACCGCGGCCGAGTCGATGACCGTGCCGTCCGCGAGCCCGACACCGCGGACCCGTCCGCCGGCGACCCGCGCCCGCGTCACCCGGCCGCGGCTGATCCGTACCTTCGCGGCCGTCATCGCGGCACGCAGCGCGGCCGCGTACCGCCGGTTGTCGACGGACCAGTCGCCCGCGAAAATGACGCCGCCGTGCACATCGGGCGTCAGGAAAGGCTCCAGCCTGCGGCAGGCCCGGCTGTCCAGTTCCTCGGCGTCCAGCCCGGCGGACCGGCGGAAGGCGGTCAGCCGCAGCAGCGCCGCCAGGTCGCCGGGGTCATACGCGATGGCGAGCGTGCCCTCCCGCCGCAGCCCGACATCGTGGCCGGTGACGTCCTCGAGCTCGGCCGCGAACGGAGGGAAGCGCTGCACCGCCAGCAGGTTGATCGCGAGCAGCGCGCCCTCGCCGAACAGGGCTTCCGATACCGGCGCCAGCATGCCGGCAGCCACGCCGGACGCGGCGTCACCGACGTCGGGATCCACCAGGACGACGTCAAGCCCGGCGAGCGCGGCACGCCACGCGATCGCGGTTCCGATGACGCCGCCGCCCGCCACAACGACATCTGAGGTCACGGCCAATGAGCGCTCCCTTCGCCGGCATTACCCGGATCAGGTTCGACGGTCGGAGGCCGGTGGCCTCCCTCTCAGCCCTCGCGGGCTCCCGTGGCCGGAATTGTTTCCGGCACTTCAGCTTATATCAACCTCCTGCGGCGGGACGCGGCCGTGACCACCGGCCCCCGTGGTTGGATGGGCCCGTGAGTAGTGGACTTCGGGCGCGGCTAGCTGACGCGCGGCTCTACCTGTGCACCGATTCCCGCCGGTCCTCCGGTGACCTGGCCCCGTTCCTGGACGCCGTGCTCGGCGCCGGGGTGGACATCGTCCAGCTGCGGGAGAAGGGCCTGGAGGCGGGCGAGGAACTCGCGCTGCTCGAAGTGTTCGGGGCCGCATGCCGGCGGCACGGCCGCCTGCTGGCGGTCAACGACCGCGCGGACGTAGCGCTGGCCGCAGGCGCCGACGTTCTCCACCTCGGGCAAGATGACCTGCCGGTGCCGGTCGCGCGGCGGATCCTGGGCCCGGAAGTGATCATCGGCCGCAGCAGTCACAGCCCGGCCCAGTCCGATGCGGCGGCGGCCGAGCCCGGCGTCGACTACTTCTGCGCGGGGCCGACCTGGGCCACGCCGACCAAGCCTGGGCGCCCGGCGGCCGGCCCCGGCCTGCTGGCGCACGTCGCGCGGACTCACCCGGCCCGCCCGTGGTTCGCGATCGGCGGCATCGGCCTGGACCGCCTCGGCGAGGTGCTCGCCGCCGGCGCCACCCGCGTGGTCGTGGTCCGGGCCATCACCGAGGCCCGCGATCCCGCCGCGGCGACGCAGGAGTTCGCCCGCCGCCTGCGTGAGTTGTGATCCACCAGCGGGGGCGTGTAACGATGAGCAGATGCGGATCGCCCGGGTTGAATCGACAGACTTGTTCGTAGGAACCGCGCAGCGCCCGCTGCAGGTTGTCCGGGTCACGCTGGTGAACGAGGGGCCGGGGATGCTCGCCACCCCGGCCCTGTCCGCCACCGTGCACATCGCGGGGCCTGGAGTGAGGGACCACGGACCGTTCGGCATCACCGGGTTGAATCAGGGCGAGGAAAAAGCCTTCGAGGTGCCGGTGGAGGTCACCGCGCCGTACCAGCCGGGCGGCACCCGGCGGGTCACGGTCGCGGTCGGCAGCGAGGCCGGGCACACCCAGCTCGAAGCCGACATCAGCGTCGCCGAGCCGGGCTGGACGATGTGGATGGTCAGCCACTTCCACTACGACCCGATCTGGTGGGACACCCAGGGCCAGTTTACCGAGTCACGGCTGTCCCTGCCCGACGAGGACGGCAGGCTGCCCGACGTCAGGAGCGCGTTTGAGCTGGTCGGCGCGCACCTGGACAAGGCCAGGAAGGATCCCGATTACAAGTTCGTGCTGGCTGAGATCGATTACCTGAAGCCGTATTTCGACGCCTACCCGCAAGACCGGGAGGACCTGCGGGCCCTGATGGCCGAGGGCCGGGTCGAGATCGTCGGCGGCAACTATAACGAGCCGAGCACCAACCTGACCTGCGCCGAGTCGACCATCCGCAACGCCGTCTACGGCATCGGGTTCCAGCGGGACGTCTTCGGCGGCGACCCGCGGACCGCCTGGATGCTCGACGTGTTCGGACACGACCCGGGGTACCCGGGGCTGATGGCGGCGGCCGGGCTCACCTCCTCATCGTGGGCGCGCGGACCGTTCCACCAGTGGGGCCCGTCAGGGGCTGGCGGCGGCGGCAACCGGCGGATGCAGTTCGGCAGTGAATTCGAGTGGCTGTCCCCCGACGGCCGCGGGCTGCTCACCTCCTACATGGCCCAGCACTACAGCGCGGGCTGGAAGCTGCAGGCGCTGCCAGACCTGGCCTCCGCCGAGCTCGAGGCGTACGGGCAGTTCCGCGCGCTGGCGCAGGTGGCCACCACGCGCAATGTCATGCTGCCGGTCGGCGCCGATCATGTCATTCCGTCCCGGTGGGTGACCGACATCCACCGGGACTGGAACCAGCGGTACGTGTGGCCGAGATTCACCACGGCGGTACCCGCCGAGTTCTTCGCGGCGGTGAGCGCCGACGCCGCCCCGTCTCGCCCGGCTACGTCGCCGGGCCGCGCCTGGATCACCCCGCAGACCAGGGACATGGGCCCGGTGTACACCGGGAAGGACGTCTCCTACATCGACACCAAGCAGGCGCAGCGCGCCATCGAGACCGCGGTGACCGAGGCCGAACAGCTCGGCACCATCGCCTGGCTGAACGGCGCACCGTTCCCGCACGCGGAGCTGGACAAGGCGTGGCGGCTGCTGGCCTACGGCGCCCACCACGACGCCATCACCGGGGTCGAGTCCGACCAGGTGTACCTGGACCTGGCCGGCGGCTGGCGGGAGGCGTGGGAACTCGGCTCCGCCGCGCGCCGCGACGCCGTGGCCTACCTGTCTGGCTCCGCCGCACCGGCTCAGGCGGGCGTCTGGGTCCATGTCGCCAACGCGGTGGCGCGGGTGCGGAGCGGGATGGCCAGGGTCACGGTCGAGGTGGCCGACGACGGCACCCCCTCCACCTCCTGGCTGGAGATCCGCGACGCCGCCGGCCAGCCGGTGGCCGCCCTGGCCGAAGGGGTCCGGCGGCGCGATGACGGGTCGCTCGCGGAGGTGACGCTCACGTTCGCGGCCCGCGACGTGCCCGCCCTGGGGTCCTCGACCTATCAGGCGGTGCCCGCGCGGGAGGAGGGATCGGCCTCCGGGTGGCAGGCCGTCACCGCGCCCGCCCCCAAAAGCCCCAACTCCCCTTACACCATCGAGAACGCCGTGTACCTGGTCAGCGCGGATCCGGCCCGGGGCGGGACGGTGACCATCACCGACAAGCGCACCGGCGCCAGCGTGCTCGCCGGGCCCGGTAACGAGCTGGTGATCCAGGACGAGTACGCGCAGCACCCCCGGCACGGGGAGGGGCCGTGGCACCTGTCGCCCAAGGGGCCGGGGACCGGGTCGGCGTCGGTCCCGGCCCGGGTGGCGGCGCAACGGTGCCCGGCGGGCTCGCGGCTGGTGGCATCGTTCATGTTCGAGGGGCTCGACGTCACCCAGGAGACGCTGCTGTGGGACGACACGGAGCGCGTCGAGTTCCGCACCCACGTCGACGGCTACCGCGGGCACGACCGGCTGCTCCGGGTGCGGTTCCCCGCCGACGTGCCCGGCGGCCTGCCGCTGTACCAGACGGCGACGGCCGTGATCGGCCGGTCGTTCGGCGTCGCGGACACGGACACGGCCGAGCACTGGTTCACCCTGGACAGCCCGGCGCATCAGTGGTTCGGCATCGGATCGACGGCGCGGGTCCGCACCGGGGACCGTAACGGGCTGATGCAGGCGATCGGGGTCGCCGAGGTGGTCTGCCCGGATAACCAGAACGCACCTCGGAGCGTGATCCGGGATCTGATGATCGCGCTGGCCGGGGTGGGCGTGACCGCGACCTGCAGCCAGGCCGGAGGATCCAGGTACGGCGCGATCGACGCGGACTCCAACCTGCCTGACGTCAGGATCACGGTCGGCGGCCCCGAAGTGAACGGGTTCACCGCGGAGGTGCTGGCCGCCGCGGGACCGGGCTACGCCAAGGCCCTGGAGGCCAGGCTGGCCGGCGGCGCGCGGACGGCGCGGCTGTGGGTCCCGGCCGCGCGTAGCCGGGAGGAGGCCTTCGGGCCGGACGCCGACGTGCGCGGGCCTAGCGACCTGCCGGTACTGATCGTGGCGGGCACCGGGCCCGGTGAGCTGGCCGCGGCGGTCACGGCCCTGGCCCAGGACCTGGCCGACGCCGTGGTAGATGCCGGCCGGGACGATCTCGGCGGTCTCGGGGTCGACGCCGACCGGGACGGCCTCGGCGGCGACCTGCGGGCCGATCGTGATGGCAGCCCGCGGCCGGCGCCGGTGCCGCTGGCCGACCGGACGGTCGCGGTGCTGAACCGCGGTACCCCCAGCGGCGTGGTCACCCCCGACGGCACGCTGCACATGTCGCTGATGCGCTCCTGCAGCGCGTGGCCGTCCGGGATATGGATCGACGGGGATCCCCGGAAGGCGCCAGACGGCAGCAGTTTCGCCTGGCAGCACTGGAGCCACACGTTCGAGTACGCCCTGGCCTCGGGCCAGGGCGACTGGCGGACAGCGGGCTTCAACATCGCCGCCGAGGATTACAATCACGACCTGATCACCGCGGTAACCAGGCCAGGGGCCGCCGGGGCCACCGGGTCCGGCCCCGTCAGCGGCGGCATGGTGGCGGTGGAGCCGGCCAACGTCACGGTCAGCGCGGTGAAGCCGCGCGGCAATCCGCTCGCCGCGGGGAAGATCCGTGCCCTCGCGGCCGCGGGAGAGGCAGGCGGCGAGGCTGCGGTCACCGTGCGCCTGCGGGAAACCGACGGGAAAGCTACCACCGCGCGGCTGCGGCTCGCGGCCGCCGGGGGTCCGCCGGCCGGCATCTCGGCGGCGTGGCTCACCGACCTGATCGAGGAGTCAGACGGCGCTCCCCTTCCGGTGCAGGACGGGGCCGTCACCGTCGACATCCCGGCGTTCGGCACGGTAACCCTGGTGGTGCGGACGGGTTCGGCCGCCGCCGACCCCAAGACCGGCGGCCACCCGCCCTCGCCGCCCGAACCGGTCCAGCCGGTGTACGCCCGCTACTGGCTGCACGGCAAGGGCCCGGCGCCGGCCGGCAACCTCCCGGTCGCGGTGCACCTGTCCCCCACCCGGGTCGCCCTGGCCGATCCCGGTGACGCCGCGACGCTGACGCTGACGGTGGGCTGCGGGACGGAGCCCGCGTCGGGGACGGTGGGGCTGGTCGTGCCCGGCGGGATTACCGTGGCCGCGGCGGAGGACCCGCGCTCCGCGAGCCTGGACTACCAGCTTGCCCCGGGCGGGTACGCGGCCTGGGAGCTGACCGTGCGGGCGGCGGCCGGGACCGCGGCGGGACGCTATTTCGTGGCCGCGCGGATCCGGGACGAGTTCGGCCACCTCATCGAGGACACGACCATGGTGGCGGTCGGGGAGCGCCGCTGGCCCGATCCGCACCTGCCGCCCGAGGAGAGCCTGGAGCTGCTGCAGACCGACTACGCCGCGGCCACGGCCGAGATCGAGCTGGAGGTGCTGACGCCCGAGCTGCGCCTGATCCCCGGCGCCCGCGGCGAGCTGCAGGTGCGGCTGACCAACAAGCTGGCGTCCGAGCTGCACGGCGAGGCTCAGCTCGTGTCGCCGTTCGGTACCTGGCAGCTGCTCGGACCGTGGACGCGGGGCTTCGGCGCCGCTCCGCAAGAGAGCGTCACGCTGCGGTTCACCGTCAGCGTTCCGGCGACGGAACGTCCTGGGTCACAGTGGTGGGCTCTGGTGAAGGTGATGTATTTCGGGCGGGTGAGGTACACCGAGGCCGTCCCGGTCGTCGTCGAGCCCGGCAACTGACCACCTACGCTTCAAGCGAACGGGTACGGTGAGACACTTACTCTTGTTCCCCCTTTCAAGCGTTAGATCCCCAGAGGGCCAATGCAGTCCGCCACCGCTCTTGTTAGCGGCAACCTGCCAGCGGAGCCGAACAGCTTCATCGGCCGTGAGCGTGATCTCGCCGAACTGGCCCAGCTGCTCGGCGATGTGCGTGCCCTGACCCTGAGCGGTCCCGGTGGCATCGGCAAGACGCGCCTGGCGATACGGCTCGCCCGCAACGTGATCGCCGAGGGTTCCGGGGCTCCCGGTTCTCGGGGTGCTCGGGATTCTCGGGGTTCTCGGGATGATCTCGATGAGGCCTGGCTGGTCGAGCTGGCCGACTGGCGCGGCCAGACCGCCCAGCATGTCGCGGCCACTATCGGGGTGCGCGAGGAGCCGGGCGTCCCGCTCGCGCAGACGCTGGCCGAGGCGCTGCGTTCGCGGCACATGCTTCTCATCCTCGATACCTGCGAGCATCAGGTCGCCGACTGCGCCACCCTCGTCCAGCTCCTGCTGGCCCGGTGCCCCTGGCTGCGGATCGTCGCCACCAGCCGCGAGCCGCTGCGGGTACGGGGCGAGACCGTCTGGCGGGTGCCGCCCCTTGACCTGCCGCCAGAAAGCGCACACGGCACCGATCTCGGCGCCCACGAAGCAGTCCGGCTGTTCGCCGCCCGGGCCGCGGGCGCCCGGGCCGGCTTTGCCCTGACCGAGGACAACGTGGCGCCGGTGGCCAGGCTGTGCCGCACGCTCGACGGCATACCGCTCGCCATCGAGCTGGCCGCGGCCCGGGTGCGGGCCCTGTCGGTCGAGCAGATCGCCGACCGGCTGCGCGGCCGATTCCAGCTGCTCGACTCCGGCGATCGGACCGCACCACTGCGCCAGCAGACGCTGCGGGCTACCGTCGACTGGAGCTACGAGCTGCTGGACGAGCCGGAGCAGGTACTGCTGCGCCGGCTGGCGGTCTTTTCCGGGTGGAACCTGGACATGGCCGAGCTGGTGTGCTCCGACCCGGTGTCCTTGGCCGGGGGCATCCCGGCCGACGCGGTGCTCGGCCTGCTCATCTCCCTCATCGACAAGTCGCTGGTCGTCCTGGACGGCGAGGCGGCCGGCGATGCCAGGTACCGGCTGCTCGACACGATCCGGGAGTACGCCGCCGAGCGGCTCGCCGCCGCGGGCGAACAGCCGCAGCTGGCGCTGCGGCGCCGCGACTGCATCCTCGCGCTGGTGGAGGATACGACCCGCGGGATGTTCAACCGCGGCGCGCCGCCCTGGCCGGTGCGCCGGGCCACCTTCCGCCGCGGCATCGCCGAATACGGTAACTTCCGCATC
>Ga0302178_10000523_pt1 | contig 34621 bp, 33 predicted proteins | sample I_Palsa_E1_3_FD_198790 | JGI IMG/M metagenome (GOLD analysis project Ga0302178, IMG submission 198790) | Peat permafrost microbial communities from Stordalen Mire near Abisko, Sweden - I_Palsa_E1_3 | ecosystem: Environmental > Terrestrial > Soil > Palsa > Peat permafrost | place: Sweden... | reverse complement strand
CGCTCGACGCGGTGATCAACTGGGGCCGTTACGGCGAGATCTTCTCGTATAACGACCAGACGGAAATTTTCAGTCTCGAGGACGTCGAGTCCTGATCTCCAAGATGTAAAGCGTGGATTGAAGCAGAGGGATTGAAGCAGCGTTTGAAGCGGGGCGGCACGACTTGATCGGCCGCCCCTTATGTTTTATTGGCTTTATTGCAGGTTGCCCCACCTTTCCACAGCCGGTTCGGCTGACGCCCATCTCCAGCCGTTGTCCTGCAGGCACGCGCTTGCCGTGTACCAGTCTTCGTGCGCGTCCGGCTTGTTGCCATCGGCCACCGAGAACACGAATTCCTTGCAGATGGCGAGCGCCGAGGTGAACGCGCGCGTCACCCGCACTTCGCCGTGGCCGTTCTCGACCGGCATCTTGTGCTTGACGCTCCATGGTGCGCTCCCGCCCACCGGCATGCCGCCTGCCAGCGCGGCGATCTGGTTCTGCTGATCGGCGTGCATGGTGAGCATGTAGCGTTTCACGGCTTCGTCTGTGGCTGCCTGCACGGCGATGCCGACACCGATGCCGACCGCCGGGTTGGCTGTCACGAGACCCGTGGCGACGCCGGCCGCCGCGCCGCTGGCCGCGCCCACCGACGAGCAGCCGCTCGTCAGGAGGCTGGCGCCGACGCACAGCGCGCCTGCGAGCACGAGCCGCAGGCTGAGCGGTACTGTCAGGTGCGGCTTCATTGCAGCGCGCCCCAGCGTCCGGTGGCGGGTTCTGCAGAAGCCCATTTCCACGCAGTGCCGTCGCGGCAGATCGAAGCGACATAGAAAGCGCTGCTGGCCGGTTTGTCCTTGGCCGCGTCCACGTCGACCGAGAAGACGATTTCCTTGCAGTCGAGCGCGCCTGCGCTGATGGTCCGGCTCACGGTGACGCGACCGTGTGTGTCGTCTTCGATGGGTACCGTGTGGGTCACGCTCCACGGCGCAACGGCGCCGACATCGAGCGGTCCCGCCACTTTGGCGATGCCGTCCTGCGTATTGCGGTGGACGACGCGTTCCGTGTACTGCACGCCAGCGCCGGCCGCGGCGACGACGCCAAGCCCGATACCGGTCGCAACTGCAGCGTTACGGGTGACTTGGCCGGCGACTGCGGCACCTGCAATACCGGCGCCGGCGGTGGCGGTTTCCGAGTAAAGCGAGCTGCAGCCGCTCAGATTGGCCGAGATCAGAACGGCCAGTGTGACGAACGATGCGAACGATGTGATGCGCGCGCGCGGGGCCCGTCGGGCCCACTGCGCATGACTGATTGGTTTTTGCATTTCCCTGTCTGTGCTCCTGCCTCTGCCGTTCGTACCGGCCGGTCGCGGCACGCTGGGCTGACGACGCGTCGTTTGCGACGCTGCAGCATTTTGCAGTATGCGTTTTGCAATTGGGATAGGGAAAATGCAAGCAATTGCAAAAGATGATGCGGCGCGCGGCCTTTTCTGGCTTGGCTCACGGCGCGTCGCGGTGTCGATTGGGGTGGACTTCATGACAGGGTCCAGGGGCGGCGGGGCCATCGGGCTGCCCCGCGCAGAACCACTGAACCAGAAGAGATCGCCGCGCCGGCGGGGACTAGGCGGGCCTCAGGACTCGCCTTCCTCCGGCGCGTCTTCGGTGCCGTAGGTGCTGAGCCGGTTGTAGAGCGTCTTCAGACTCACGCCGAGCGCTTTTGCCGCGCGGCGCTTGTCGCCGCCGCAGTACTTCAGCGTGCCGAGGATGATCTGCTTTTGCGCATCAGCAAGCGGCGTGCCGATCCACACGCTCATCGCGTCGCCTTGGGTGACCGCCTTCTTCACGCGCGAGGCGAGGTGCGGGTGAGGCAGTTCCACCGATTTCTCGGCAAGGATAAAAGCCCGGTAGACCGCGTTCTTTAACTCGCGCACGTTGCCCGGCCATGACCACGTCCGCAGCGTCTCGATGGATCGTTTGCTGAAGCTTTTGCTGGTGCTCTCCTGGGTGTTCAAGGCGGCGAGGAAATGCTGCGCGAGCAGTTCGCGATCGCCGTCGCGTTCGCGCAGCGGCGGGGCGCGCAGCGGAAACACTGCGAGCCGGTACATCAGGTCTTCGCGCAGACCGTTTTCCTTGACGGCGACGGCGGGGTCGCGATTGGTAGCCGCAATCACGCGCACGTCGCTGTGGATCAGTTCGTTGCCGCCGACCCGATAGAACGTGCCGGTCTCCAGCGCGCGCAGCAGCTTCACCTGGCGCACCGGCGCCATTTCGGTGATTTCGTCGAGAAACAGGGTGCCGCCATTGGCATGCTCGAAGTAGCCGATGCGGCCCTGCACCGCGCCCGTAAAGCTGCCTTTTTCGTGGCCGAACAGTTCGGCTTCGATCAGTTCATCGGGAATCGCACCGCAATTGACGGCGATGAAGGGCGCGTCCTTGCGGGCGCTGTGATCGTGAATCGTGCGGGCGATCAGCTCCTTGCCCGTGCCGGATTCGCCGATGACGAGAGCGGTTGCATCGGTCGCCGCGACGCGTTCGATTTGATCGTATAAGTCCAGCATCACGGGCGACGAGCCATACAGCAGACCGTATGACTTCAGTCCCGCGACGCCGTCTGTCACGCGCGACTTGCCTCGTGCCGCTGCGTTGCCGCCAGCGGTCACAGTGGGCGAGTCCAGATCGATTGACGCCATAACCAGGGTGTCCTGTGCAAATGTATTCGATGGTGCCGCGCAGGCCTGTTCAGAGGGTGAGCCCGCGCAAGGGCGCGATAGGTCACTATCTCACAAAAAATGATTTAACCATCCGCGGCGCAGTACATCAATCCGCGCATCTACGAGCTTCGACGATTGAATGGCCGCGCTAACGATCGCGCGCCTGCATTGTCCAAGAAATATGACGTACGGTGCCCTGTATGCACCGATGCGACATGCGGAACAACGGTGTTTGTCGGCAATATTGACCGCCGGATACGGTCCGGATCGGCATCTTTGTCGGATCTGCAGATTCGCAGACCGCTATCTTGACCTCGATGGTCTGGATTATCGGGTACGCCGTTTGCAACGCTATAACTTTTTCGGAGTGCAGCGCGTGTCGGCGTCACGCGATCGGACACCCACGCGGCTGCAGTGAATGGATAGGAGTGACGCATGAATCAAACCACGCAACAACTTGAACTGGGGCGGCAGAAGATCGTTGACGACTTGCGCGTGTTGCTGACGGACTCGGAGGAAATGCTGCGCCTCGCGGCCAATGTCCCGGGCGAAGGTGTTGGCGCGCTGCGCCAGCGCCTGAGTACGCATGTCGACTCGTTGCAGACGGCGCTGGGCGATGCGCAGAACGCGGCGCAGCGGCGCTATCGTGTCGCAGCGGTGAATACTGAGCGTTATGTGCGCCACAACCCGTGGCGAGCCATCGGCATCGCGGCGAGCGTCGGGTTTCTGCTCGGCGTGCTGGCAGCGCGCTAAACGCCCAGCCGGGTTTTCGACCGCTTGACTTCGCTGGATAAGCGCGTTGAATCAGCATGTTGGAGCAACCGTTAGTCACGGAATTACGATACGGAGGATGCACTATGGCACGGCCCAAAATTGGCATTTTCGGCGCACTGGTCGCGGTCGGCGGTTTGCTGGCATGGCGCTGGGCGCAAAAGCACCGGGCCTCGCAAGCCAATTTGAACCGCGAACTGAGCCGCTGGGAGGATGAAGGCGGGGCGGTCGCACCGACTGCGCAGGCTGCGCCGACCGTGGCGAGCGTACCGGCGGCCGCAGCCGGCGGCACGCCTGCGGTCGCGACGAACGGTGCGAGCCATCCGAACGGCCTCGGCGAGGCATGGCCGTTTCCCCATAGTTGAGACGTGTCGGCGCGACCTTTCTGGTCGCGCTTGACCGCGGCCCAGTGAGCGGCCCAGTGAGCGGCGCAATTAGGGCGCAAGAGGCGGACAAGCATTCAGTTTGCCTGCGGAAAGCCGTATAATAGGCATTCAGACAACAATGGCCCCGTTTAATCCTGCGTATCGCAAGCATTGTTGCAAATTCGTGCCAAGTCGGGTTTTGCACAATAACGATGGGCCGCACGCAAAGTTAGTATGTACTCACACTGACGCGCCGTATTTGCGGCGTCCGGGCGGTGGCGCGCAAGCGCCAAGCTGTTTCTCCATGCCTTTGCGCATGCCATCCACAACCAGAACTTTCGGGCTTTCGAGACGCGATGCCACACGTATTGATTGTTGATGACGACGCCGGTACCCGCGAAGCGCTTGCCGCCATCATTGGGGAAGACGGCCTCACTACGGCCACTGCGGGCGATTTGCGCGAAGCGCGCATCCAATTGGTCCGGCAGATGCCGGACGTCGTATTTACAGACCTGAAGCTGCCGGACGGCAGCGGGGTCGACCTGTTCGAAGATCTCGACCCGCGTTCCGGCGTCGAGGTGATTGTGATTACCGGCCATGCGACGGTGGAGTCCGCGGTCAACGCGCTGAAAATGGGTGCGACCGACTACCTCGTGAAGCCGATCAACATGCAGCGCGTGAAGGCGATTCTGTCGCGCCTGCCGCGTCCCGGCGACCTCAAGGCCGAAATCGGCACATTGCGCGGCGAACTGCGCCGCATGGGGCGCTTCGGTCTCATGCTCGGCAATTCGCCGGTCATGCAGGAGGTCTACGACCAGATCAGCCGGGTGGCGCCGACGGCCGCCTCAGTGATGCTGGTGGGCGAATCCGGCACCGGCAAGGAAGTGGCTGCGCAGACCTTGCACCAATTGAGTTTGCGCCGCAAGCACGCGTTTCTCGCGGTGAACTGCGGCGCGATTTCGCCGAACCTGATCGAATCGGAAATGTTCGGCCACGAGCGCGGCTCGTTCACCGGCGCCGACCGTCAGCACAAGGGCTATTTCGAACGGGCCAACGGCGGCACGCTGTTCCTCGACGAAATCACCGAAATGCCGATCGAGTTGCAGGTCAAGCTGCTGCGCGTGCTGGAAACGGGCATGTTCATGCGGGTCGGCACGACCAAGGAAATCGAAACCGACGTGCGCCTGATTGCGGCAACCAATCGCGATCCGGAGCAGGCTGTGCTCGAAGGCAAGCTGCGGCTTGACCTGTATCACCGCCTGAACGTGTTTCCGATCAGCCTGCCGCCGCTGCGCGAGCGCGGCACGGACGTCGACCTGCTGGCGCAATCGTTCCTCGATGAACTCAACGAGCGGCACAGCACGCGCAAGCATTTCCCGGCTGCAGTCAAGGAGATGCTGCTGTCGTATCCGTGGCCCGGTAACGTGCGCGAATTGAAGAACTATGTGCAGCGCGCGCACATCATGTCCGGGTCGGATTCCGACAGCACGGCCACGGTGCCGTTGCAGATCACGCTCTCGAAACCCGCGGCCGGCACCGCGATCACGATTCCGTTTGGCACGTCGCTCGCCGAGGCCGACCGTCAGTTGATTCTTGCCACGCTCGAGCAATGCGGCGGCGTGAAAACGCGTGCGGCGGAGATTCTCGGCATCAGTCTGAAGACGCTGTACAACCGGCTTGTCGAATACGGTAACGACGCGAGCCGCGCTGAAGACGGCGATGTTTCGGACGAATCGCGGGCCTTGGGCGACGCCGACGCCTGATGCGCCGATAGGTTTGTGTTGCTGCGGGGCGCGTGCGCCTCGGCATAGGCCTTGCTGCGATTGAGTTAAACGCACACAAGGGATCTTCATATGCCGCTACACGTCCCCGCTCCCGCGCTCGAGGCGCATCGTCCCGAGCCGACTGACCCGCCCAATCCCGCCGAACCCGATACCGTGCCGGAGCCGTCGCACGAACCGATCGAACCGGTCGCGCCGCCGATCGGCGATCCTCCCCCGCAGCCTGGAGAAACGCCACAAATTCACCGTGGCGCGGCTCCTCACATCACCTTCTGACATGACTTTCCAAGGAGGCGGCCAGCCCATGGCCGCCTGCCGCGCCGCCCCCGTTCGTTTTGATGTACTTGTTACAAAGCGGGCGACGCTTTTACCGGCAAATTGCTGTCGCGAGCCCTAGACTATGTTCAGGTCGTCCATCAGGACGGCGGGCTTCCCCTGGAGGCATCGACATGAGACATCCGGCATTGCGGCGCTCCGCGCGCCATTCGAAGCGCGATTCGCGTCCCGGCAGCGGAACGGGGGGCCCCTCGGGCGGTCCGCCTGTGGGGCCGGATCCGGCAGGACAAAACCGCGTCGCCCCCGATGCCCCGCCGGACGGCGAGCACAATCAGGGCGGCGTGCGCCCGGAAGGTCTCGAGTACCAGCGCGACCTCGGCTCTGAGCAGGACGCCTGACGGTTTTCGCCGACTAGCCATTCGCGGAAGATTCTTTTGGCAAGGAGCCTGCGTGAGGCAGGCCTCTGCTTGCCTGTCACATTTGCATACATCTTTATTCCGCCACTTTTGAGATGCGGCACGCGATTTGCATGCACCGAGGCGGCACATCCCCGCATGCAACGGACAACTGAATGAGGTGGAGCACCAATGAGCAGATTGATCGTGGTATCGAATCGCGTCGCGCCGACGCAGGAAGGCCGCCCCGCAGCAGGTGGTCTTGCAATCGGTGTGCTGGACGCCCTCAAGGAAACCGGTGGCGTATGGTTCGGCTGGAGCGGCGAGACGGTGGCGGAGCCATCGGATCCGGTGATCGAAAAGCAGGGCAACGTGACGTACGCGACGGTGGGGCTCACTAAGCGCGACTACGATCAGTACTACCGCGGCTTTTCGAATGCGACCTTATGGCCGACTTTCCACTACCGCAACGACCTGTCGCGCTTTGATCGTCAGGAGTACGCCGGTTATCTGCGCGTGAACCAGACGCTTGCGAAGCAGTTGAAAGAGATGGTCAAACCCGATGACATCATCTGGGTGCACGACTATCACTTGCTGCCGTTCGCCAAATGCCTGCGCGAACTCGGCGTGAAAAACCCGATCGGCTTCTTCCTGCATATTCCGTTTCCGGTGCCGGAAGTGCTGCGCAGCGTGCCGCCGCACGAAGAACTCGTGAAAGCCATGTGCAGCTACGACGTGGTCGGTTTCCAGACCGAAGCGGATCGCCAGTCGTTTGTCGACTATATCGAGCGCGGGCAGCATGGCACGTCAAGCGAAGACGGCATGGTGCACGCCTATAACCGCTTCCTGAAAGTCGCGGCGTATCCGATCGGGATTTATCCGGATGCGATCGCCAAGGCCGCCGAACAGTTCACCGACCGCAAGCCGGTACGCAGCCTGCGCGACGGTATGCGCGGCCGCAAGCTGATCATGAGCGTGGACCGCCTCGATTATTCGAAGGGACTGGTCGAGCGCTTCCAGGCTTTCGAGCGTCTGTTGCTGAGTGCGCCAGGTTGGCACGGCCGCGTCTCGCTGGTGCAGATAGCACCGCCGACGCGCTCGGACGTTCAGACCTATCAACGCATTCGTCAGACCCTTGAAGGCGAAGCCGGGCGCATCAATGGCCGCTTCGCGCAGCTCGACTGGACGCCGATCCAGTACCTGAACCGCAAGTACGAACGCAATCTGCTGATGGCGCTGTTCCGGCAATCGCATGTGGGCTACGTGACGCCGTTGCGCGATGGCATGAACCTCGTTGCGAAGGAGTACGTGGCATCTCAGGATCCGGCGGATCCGGGCGTGCTGGTGCTGTCGCAGTTTGCCGGCGCGGCCGAGCAACTGCCGGGCGCGTTGGTGGTGAATCCGTTCGACCTGTCGCAGATGGCCGAAGCGCTGGAACGCGCGCTGTCGATGCCGCTCGCCGAACGCCAGGCCCGTCACGCGGACATGATGGCGCCGCTGCGTGAAAACAATCTGTCGGTGTGGCGCGATACCTTCCTGGCCGATCTGCGCAATGTCGCGACGGCGTCGTCGGTGACGGCCAAAGCCGTAAAGCTCGCAGACGTGACGGCGACGTAATGCGCTAAGCAATCGGCGCGGCGAGGCGCTGGCGGGGCGTGCCAAAGCAGCTTCGCTTGCACTGTGACGTCGAAGTCGCAAAACGGCATGCGACGGCCGGTGCAGCGTAGTGAGCATCCGTCACGCGCTCGCACAAACGATCTCCACGGCGGCCCAAACGGGCCGCCGTTTTTACGTGCGGGTCTCAACCTCGCGCGGACGCCGTGCGCCCGTGTTACGCGTGCTGCTGATTCAGATCGCCGAGCGGCACCGGCGTCGTGGTCGGATCGAAATCCGCCCAACGCCCTTGCCGCCAACTCCCGGAAGCACGCTCGAGGTCGGTGCCGCCGGCCTCTCGCAGGATGGCAGCCGCATCGAGCTGATTGTCGTTGCAGACATGCACGGCCACCAGGACACCTGAGTGGCGGAATTCGCGGTGTACGCGGTCATGGTGCTCGGCATGGGCCCTGCGCGACTGCACGTGGGCACCCACCTGCAAACCCAGATACGCGCCGACGCCAGCCGCGATGACCACAACCGGCAACGACGCGGCAAACGCCATGAAGATCGCGGCGCCGATAACCGCGCCTGCTGCCGCGCCGATGGTTGCGCCGTGACCTGTTGTTGTTGCGTGCAGTGGCGGTGCGCCGGTCACATGCGGACTGTGATCCTGCGCATGGCGCGAGTGTTGACCCGGTGGATTGACGAAGAACAGCGTGACGTCTTCTTCGACGAAGCCGCGCTCGAAGAGCGTTTGCGCAGCGGCTTCGGCAGCGGGAAACGTCGTGAAACGTCCAGCGACGATGAGTGACATGGGAACCCCCTCGGCATCGTTCAGAAGCCATGCAGGGAAGTGCAGGGACGCCCGCTGCCGCGCAATGCAGAAACATGTGGCGCGGGTATCGCCTTAGACAACGGCGCGGGCCTGGAGTGCTGTCCGCTCCTGCAAAAAACAACGACGTTACGCGGGCGCCGGGTTGGTGCGCTGCATCACGCGCAGCGTGCTGATCAGCGAGGCGACCGCCGAAAAACACGCGGCGACATACAACGCGACAGTCGGCCCATGCTGCGGCGCGACCCCGAAGATCAGCGCCACCAGCGCGGCGCCGAGCGTTTGCCCAGTCAGGCGTGCGGTACCGAGCATGCCGCTCGCACCGCCGCTACGTTCGCGCGGTGCCGCGGCGAGCATGGTGCGATTGTTGGGCGACTGGAAAATGCCGAAACCCGCGCCGCACAACGCCATACGCCACGCAATCTGCAGCGGTTCCGGATGGGCGCCGAGCGTGGCGAGCAGCAGCAGACCGGCGGTCAGCGCGGCGAGTCCGATGCCGCCTAGCCAACCCGCCGACAGGCGGTCCGACAACACCCCCGAGAGCGGCGCGGCGACGATGATGACGAGCGGCCACGGTGTCATCAGCAGGCCGGTCTGGACCTGCGACAAGCCGAGCGTGTCCTGCATCATGAACGGCAACGACACGAACGCGAGCATCTGCGCGGCGAACGAGCAGACCGAGGTGCCGATAGACAGCGCGAAGATCGGAATGCGCAGCAGATCGATGGGCAGGAGCGGAGCTGGCTGCGTTAGTTGTCTACGCACGAAGAAGTAGCCGATCACCACGGCGCCGAGCGCTTCGATAGCGATATAGCCCAATGCTTCGCCGTGCCCGAGGCCATCGACGGCGAAGATCAGCAGCCCGAACACAAACGCGTTCATCACCGCGCTGAGGTAATCGTAGGGCGCCTTATGACCCGGGTTGACCGGCAGCGCCTTGAAGCCGCTGACAATGGCCGCGATGCCGATCGGCACATTGATCGCGAACAGCCACGGCCACGGCGCGATGGCGAGCACGCCCGAGGCGACGGTCGGCCCCACCGCGGACGAGACCGCCACCACCATGGCGTTGATCGCCACGCCGCGCCCGAGGTGGGCGGGCGGATAGATCATGCGTACCAGTGCGGTATTCACACTCATGATGCCCGCCGCGCCGAAGCCCTGGATCACGCGGGCGAGGGCGAGTGTCGGCAGCGAGGTGGCGAGCGCGCAGCCGAGCGAGGCGACGGTGAAGAGAATCAGGCCGCCCAGATAGACGCGCCGGTAGCCGATGCGGTCGCCGAGCGACGCGAGCGGCAGCAGCGAGATGGTGACCGCGAGCTGATACGCGTTGACCACCCAGATCGAGGCGGCCGCGCTCGCGTGGAGATCGCGGGCGATGGTGGGAAGCGCGACGTTGGCGATGGCGCTGTCGAGGACAGCGAGCGTAATGCCGAGCGCCACCACGACGATCGCCCAGTAGCGTTGCGGCAGGGGCAGCCCCAGCTCGGGTTCAGGTGCGGCCCTGAGGGTGCCGGCGGGGGCACCCTCAGGGCCGGAAGCGTTATTGCCGGAAGCTTGTACGTGCATCGTGTGGGGATTTTATTAACAGCAGTGAGGCGCGAACTCAAGCGGGAGGCCGTGGAGCCGTACCTGTCTCCTGGCCGCGTTGCGCCCGCGGCGCCGGGGCGTGCCTGGCACGCTGTCCGGCGCCGCTTCGCGTCGTTATTTCAGTTCGTACAGACCCGTATGGGTCGTCGAATCGAGTTCGTTGAGATGGGTCATGAAGCGCGCGACCGCATTGGTGGTGTCCGCATTGATCGGCAACTGTGCGACTTTCAATGCGTGCAGGCGGAAGATAAAGCGATGCGTTCTGTCGCCGCGCGGCGGTGCGGCGCCGCCGAAGCCGACCGTGCCGTAGTCGTTGCGCACCTGCAGGGCGCCTTGCGGCAGCAGGTTGCCCTCGGGCGTGCCGGCGTTGCCCGGCAGTGAGCGGACATCAGCGGGGATGTTCACCACGACCCAGTGCCAGAAGCCGCTGCCGGTGGGCGCGTCGGGATCGTGGACGGTGAGCGCGAAACTTTGCGTGCCTTCCGGCGGCGCTTCCCACTGCAGTGATGGGGAGATGTTTTCGCCATCCACACCGAACGCTTTGTCGTGGTATTCCTGCGCTTTCGACATGAAGCCGTTGGTGGGGAACTCGTCGGACCAGAGACGGAAATCAGCCATCGTATGCCTCCCTTAAGGATGGTTCTCAGATGGGCCGAGCTGCCGGAAATCGTGCTGCGGACAGACCCGGGTGAGCCAATCGAGTGTATCACCGGCGGCTCATTCGATTGCTCGAAACCGGGCCACGTCCGACGGACCCAAGCTGTGGCGTAGTTGTGCACGAAATGCAGGACTCAGCCGCGCTCTTCAAGCTCGGTGGCGTCGCTGTGCAGCCAGTCAACCAGCCGTTGCAGCACACCGTTGAGATCCCGATTGGCTCCACGCAAAGCGCATTCCCACACCACGGCCACGCGCCATCCGGCGGCGAGCAGGGCAGTGCGCGATTTCTCGTCGTTGCTGCGGTTGCGGCCTATCTTGTCGCGCCAGAATTCCGGGCGAGTTTGCGGCCATTTGAAGAGCGGGCAATCGTGGCCGTGCCAGAAGCAGCCATGCACGAAGACGACGGCGCGGTAGCGCGGCAGGACGATATCGGGACGCCCCGGCAGGTCTCGCGCGTCCAGCCGAAAGCGGAACCCCTGCCGATGCAGCAGGCTGCGAATCAGCAGCTCGGGTTTGGTGTTGCGGCCGCGAATGCCGGACATCATCCGGCGGCGCGTGGCGGCGTCGACGATGTCGACCATTAGCCGAAGCGCACGCGCGCCTGTGAAGCCGGTTCCAGCAGCGTCTGGACATGCGGCAGCATGATGCGCGCGACTTCCTGCATGACCGGCATCACCACGCTGTTACCGAACTGGCGGTAGGCCTGGGTGTCGCTGACCGGAATCCGGAACGTGTCGGGAAAGCCCATCAGCCGCGCACATTCGCGCGGCGTCAGACGGCGCGGGCGCAGCCGTTTGCCTTGGGAGACGAGGATTTCGGAGCCGTCCTTGTGATAGCGGGCCGACAAGGTGCGCGTCACGCTGTCCGGGTAGGCCATGCCGAAACCGAAGCCGTTGCCCGCCGCACGATGCTTTTCTGCGTAGTTCTGCAGATAGGTCCACAGGTTCGGCGTCAGCGTGTACTTCGGCTGGACGCGCTTTTTCGCATGGTCGAAGAAACGGTCGTGGTCCCACGGCAGCACGGGCTCGCTGCCGTCGGTGCGATGCAGGATGGAGCCGAGGCGTGGGCCGACGGTGGGCAGCCTCAAGTCGTCCCAGGAAAACGCCGTCTTGCCGCGAAAGCCGACGATGATGATCCGCTCGCGGTGTTGCGGCGTGAAATGCTGGCCGTCCACGATGCGGTAGTGCACTTCGTAGCCCAGTTCGTCGCGCAGCGTCTGCAGGATGACTTCGAAGGTGCGGCCCTTGTCATGGGAAAGCAGATTCTTCACGTTCTCCAGCAGGAACGCGGCAGGGCGCTTGGCCGCAATGATGCGAGCGACGTCGAAAAAGAGCGTCCCTTGGGTCGAGCACTCGAAGCCGTGCGGCCGGCCCATCGCGTTTTTCTTGCTGACGCCGGCGATGGAAAACGGCTGGCAGGGAAAGCCACCGAGCAAGACGTCGTGAGCCGGCACGTCGTTGGCGGGAAACGACACGATGTCGCCGATGAACGAGTGATCCGCGCCGTAGTTTTCCAGGTAGGTCTTCTTCGAGAAATCGTTCCACTCGCTCGTGAAGACGCACGCGCCGCCTTGCGCCTCGAAGCCCATGCGGATGCCGCCGATTCCGGCGAACAGGTCGATGAAGCGGAAGTTGGCCTCGCCGTCCGCGGCACCCTGCTTGCCGGCGGCGCCCGCGTGCAGCAGATCGCGCAGCGCGGGTTCGAGCATCGCCGGACACGGTGTCTCGCCCTTTTCCCAGCGGCGCACGGTCTTGATGTCCTTGCCGACGTGAGCGGCGATTTCTCGTTGTGTAAAGCGGGTACGCGCCTGTTTTAGCAGCTCGAGCGGTGGTGCCTGGGTCACTAGCAGTCCTTGCTGGGGATTTTTGCGGACATTATGACCTGGAGTTGTCCCTTTTTCCCGATTTCCCCCCGTCCGGCGAGCAAAAATGGCTCATTCGAGGCGTCTTGATGTTGTGCAGGAGCAGAAATATAAGGTGACGTGCCACTGAGCATCTGCACAGCGAGACCTTGCGCATACGTCAGACAAGAAATCATCCCGTAGGCAAGTTCGCCGTTTCGCAAACGTTAACGAGGTGGAATGTCAAGGCACCTGTTGGCTTACGGTCAACGATGGTTAAATTGCGGTCAGACAGATTGCTAGCGCAATAAAGGGTTGTTAGGCTAAGACCAGTGACGCTGATCTCCGCGTTACGGTGTGTTCGAGCCGCGGCATAGGTCGCGGCTTTTTTTTACCGGCAGCGTTGCCGGTAAAAATGGAAATCTGAAGGGAAGGCTGAGTCGTAGCGACCGTGCTTTCAGCTCGCGTGCTGGGCCGGTGCCGGGCGGCTCTCGTGAGCGCCGAGCGGCATGGTTTTCCACTCAGGCAGGCGGTCTGCCGGGTCGAACTGGTCCAGTTTCAGCAGCAGGCCGTCGACGACGCACAGTTGCGCGTGGGTCAGGTGCTCGGCGTCGAGCAGGGCATGCAGACGCTTGCGCCAGTAGGCGGGCGGAAGGATCGGACCACCCAGATCGCCAAGGAGCGCTGGCTCCATCACGCGGCGGATGTGCGCAATGTCCTGATCGATGAGCGTGGCCAACAAGGCGTTGTTCGGTGCGTTCAGAGTATGGTCCATGACACATTAACGGCCAGCCAAACATTGACTTTAGGGGTGCGAGCAAAATATTTTTCAGCGGCGTCCTTAGGCCGGCTCGGAGTCGGGCACACCCGTTGCTGTTGAAAAGTACTGGCGCAAATTCGCGCCGGCACTGCAATCGCAAGGAGCCGAACATGAATAAGGACCAGGTGAAGGGTGTTGGAGAACAGGTCAAGGGCAAGGTTAACGAGGCGGTTGGCAAGGCCACGGGTAACAAGGCCAAGGAACTGAAGGGCGACCTCCAGCAAGGCGCCGGCGAGATCCGCAAGGCATACGGTGACGGCAAGGAAGAGGCCAAGAACAACGCCAAGCGGAACGCGCCGTAACGGGCAGCCCGGTTTGACGAAAAAGGCGCTTCGGCGCCTTTTTTTTGCGCGCTGCAGCAAAGCAAGAGCTGCATGCGATGAGCGGTAAAACCTGCCACACTTCGCCACACGCGCCTAGACTGGGGGCATCGACAGGAGGGGAGATGTGTGATGACACCCGAAAAAGTGATTTCGATGTTCGAGCGGCAATACCTCGAGGGCAAGGCGCCGCTCGACGTGGAATACATTTGCGCCGGCTTCGCTGAGTGGCTGTCTTCGGCGTGGGAGTACCTGGACGGCGAAGAGAAGGCTTTGTTGATGTCAGCGGGATCGGCACTGTGGCGCGAGGGCTATAACCGGCGCGCCGGGAGCGCGACGAACGATCCGTGGTGAGATGGGCCGCGGTTTTAGCACAGCGAGAGCGGCGAAAGTTGATCAGTACAACTGCTGACAGGGCAAGGTTTAGGCGCGAAGCATGCTCCATGGCTGTAGGGGCAGACACGCTTTGCACCCTCGCAAGAAAAGTTTGGCAGGAGCGTTTATATTGATCGCTTTGTTCGCCGGACCCGGTTGCCTCAACGAGGCGTCCCCGTTACCGCGTCCATTCATCCTGTCCAAAGAGCCCCTATGACCGATCTTTCCACGTTTCCCATCACGGCCAAGTGGCCGGCCGAGCATCCCGATCGCCTGCAACTCTACTCACTGCCCACACCGAACGGCGTCAAGGTTTCGGTGATGCTCGAGGAGACCGGTCTTGCGTACGAACCGCATTTGGTGCGCTTCGACACGAACGATCAGATGACGCCGGAATTCCTCTCGCTGAATCCGAACAACAAGATCCCGGCCATCATCGATCCGAATGGTCCCGATGGCAAACCGCTCCCGCTGTTCGAATCCGGCGCGATCCTGATCTATCTGGCCGACAAGACCGGTCAGTTCATTCCTCAGGACGCCGCCGGCCGCTACGAAACGATTCAATGGGTGATGTTCCAGATGGGCGGCATTGGCCCCATGTTCGGCCAACTGGGTTTCTTCCACAAATTCGCCGGCAAGGAGTATGAGGACAAGCGCCCGCGCGACCGGTACGTCGAGGAATCGAAGCGCTTGCTCGGCGTGCTGGAGAAGCGGCTGACGGGGCGCGCGTGGATCATGGGTGACGCCTACACGATCGCGGATATCGCGACCTTCCCGTGGGTGCGCAATCTGATCGGCTTCTACGAGGCCGCTGATCTGGTGGGGATTGCGGATTTTCCGAACGTCAAGCGCGTGCTGGATGCGTTTGTCGCGCGTCCGGCGGTGGTGCGTGGGCTCAACATTCCAAAGCGCGATTGATGTGGGCGCGGCTGGCGGCGGTGCGATCGACTCGATTCGTGATGCGTTACCCGCTGTCTAATGCCCCGCAGGAGCGCTCCCGGCGCGCGTCGCAAGTGCCGCGCGTGCTGACTGGATTGCGCTGTCCCAATCGCCCAGCACCGGCTGGCGAAACAACTGCGCGCTCGGGTACCACGGGCTGTCCTGGCGCTCGAGCATCCAGCGCCAGCAGGTGTCGAAGCGATTCAGAATCCACACAGGTTTGCCGAGAGCACCAGCAAGGTGGGCCACCGCGGTATCCACCGAGATCACCAAGTCGAGACTCGCAACCAGAGCCGCGGTGTCGGCGAAGTCCGTGAGTTCTTCCGTGTAATCGACGACCTGCTGGGCGGGTTCCGGCATCTTCTGCGCCAGTTGCTGCGCTGCAGGGCCTTTCTGCAAGCTATAGAAACGGACATGCGGGACTTCGAGGATCGGCCGCAGCACGTCGAGCGTGATCGAACGTCGAGCGTCGTTTTTTCTCAGTTCCGCCACATGCGGTCGACTTCCGCCTGCCCAGACCAAGCCGACTTTGAGGCCATCGTTTCCTCCATCGTGTGCAATGCGCTCGGCCCAGCGTTGCGAGGCTTGCGTGTCAGCGAAGAGATAGGGCGTAGTCCCGGGAATGCTCGCAAGCTCCGTCTTGAACGCGAGCGGCAGACTCAGCAAGGGACAATGGCAATCGAAGGGCGGCAGCGGTTGGCCCTGCTCGATCAACTGGGTCACGCCATCCAGATTCGTCAGTAGCCGGATCAGCTCAGAAGGGACTTCGAGGATGACCTTCGCGCCCAGACCGGACACCAGCGCCGCATAGCGGCAAAATTGCAGCGTATCGCCCAGGCCCTGTTCCGCGTGCAGCAGGATGGTCTTGCCGTCGATAGGGAAATCGCCCAGCCACAACGGCTGCTCGAAGACCCGCTGGCTCGCCTTGATCCGGTTGCGTTTCCAGCGCCATTCGTACTTTTGCCAGCCTTCCGCGAGTCGGCCCAATTGCAGCAGGCATAGGGATTCGTTCCAGTGCGCTTCGGCGAATTCGGGGCTCAGCGTTAGCGCGCGCTCGTAGCTCTGCAGTGCTTGCTCGTGCTGATTCAGGTCGACGAGCGTGAGCCCCAGGTTGTTCCACGCGTCAGTAAATGCAGGCGCGAAATCGAGCGCGCGCTGGTAGCTTTGCTGCGCATCCTGCGGGCGGTTCAGATCGCTCAAGGCGTTCGCGCGATTGCTCCATGCGTCCGCGTATTCCGGCTGCAAAGCGATGGCCTGGTCGCAACTCGCGAGGGCGTCCGCGGGACGGCCGAGATCGCGTAGTACGCAGGCGCGGTTGCTCCATGTCGGCGCGAACTCAGGGCGCAACTTCAGGGCGCGTTCGAAGCTCACGAGCGCATCCGCGGGCGCATCCAGGCCGGCTAATGCGTTGCCGCGATTGTTCAAGGCATCGACGAAATCGGCTTGCAACGCGAGCGCGCGATTCGCACTGGCGAGCCCTTCCTTGAAGCGCCGCAAGGCGTTGTAGGCAAAGGCGAGATTGGAGTGAATTGGCGCCTGCATGCCGTTGATTGCGACCGCCTTTTTCAGCAGTTCGATGCCTTCCTCGAGACGACCCGACTGCAGCGCCAGTGCGCCCAGCAACTGGATGGCGTCGAAGTGCTTGGGCCGTAGCTTCAGAATCTCGCGGTAAAGATCCTCCGCCTCGGCGTATGCGCCGTTTTGCTGCAGGGCCACGGCCTCGCGAAGCAGGGTGTCGACTTGGCGCTGAGGGTTCGCTGTCTTGCTCATAGGATGCATGGGGTTGGGCGCGTCCCGGAACGACGGGTTTAACGTCGCCCAACCGGATAGTCTTCGATCGCGGGGTTTGGCTAGTCTGCCGTGTCCCGGGCGACGCGATTGCAACGCACGGGCCTAGGCAGGCGGATGGCGGCGATTATCGCCGAAAAGAAGCCGGTCGACACCGCTCCGCCGATGTCGGCGCTCGGCGTATCATGTGCCGGTCAAGACAAACGGAGACGGGGCGATGAAAATCCGCGGTTCACTTCTGTTGGCTGGCGCCATGGCTGCGGCCGTGTCGCTCACGGCATGCACTCAGGGCGGTCCGGTTGAGTTCTCTGCCACCGGAGCCGATGCGCCCATTACGTCGCGTGCCGACGATCTGGATTTTGGACCGATGGATCATTCCATTGCCGCTTGCAAGGCCGCGGCCCAAAGCGCGGGGCAAGGACGCTGCGTGAAAGTGCGGGCGTACGAAGCGTGCATGAAGACGCGCGGCTACATTACCGTGCTGGGACCGGAGAATCCTTCCTCCTGTGGACAGCCTGCGTGGGAGCAGGATGTGCGCAAGTGGCTCCAGTGAGGCGGCCGTTGTTGATGTGATGACATGGGGATCCGCTCTCGGTGAGCAGATGGCTTGATGGCTGGGATATTAATCTAGAGTCCTAATTTATTAAGTGGGTTGGCGATGAGGTGTAGCAAACAGCCATCCTATCGTGCTGGCGATTGTTGATTTTCAACTGGGTATCACTAGCCATGCAAACAACAGAGTGGTCGGTCGTGCCGGTGTCGGTCCCTGGCGATTCGCGTGTATCGGGGATGTATGACGCGCCCTATCTGGCGGATGCTTATGCCATCCGCTTGCCCGAGGATGCGATTCCCGATCCCGAGGTGTTAGCAAGATTTATGTTTGCCCATCAACCTTCGTGGGTGGCGGGGCTCTTGTCGGTGCGTGATGCGCTGGTTGCCGGCTTCGGCATCAAGACCGCGAGGGAGTTGCGAACGTCACCTAAGCCAGCGGGCGATGAGCGCGTCAATATCTTCAGGATTTACGAGCGGCGGCCGCACGAGATCCATCTCGACTTCCGGGTCTCGGTGATGCGCGAGGTGCGGGCGCTTTCGACAGGACCGCGCCCGTATCTGATTGTCTCAACGGTAGTGCATTGCCATAACCGTCTGGGGCGGACTTACATTACGCTGATCGCGCCGTTTCATCGCCTCGTGGTTGAATCAGGGCTGCGACGAGCGGCGCGTCTCGGATGGCCTACCGTCGCGAAGGCGTGACAGCGGGGTCTTTTCCTTCATCTGCAGCAGTCAGATCCCCGACGGCCTGTTCTTGAGGTGGTGGCGAGACGCTACTGGACCAGCTGAAGTTGAGGCTGATGAGACGAGGGTAGCCTGGTGCAGAGATCGAACTCGTCCAGTTCCAGCAAAAGGCTATCGACAGTGCGAAGCTGCGCATTCGTGAGGTGCGTGGTGTCGAGAATCTGATAAAGACGTTGACGCCAGTAAGCCGACGGCAGATAGGAGCCGCCGAGATCCCCATACAAGGCCGGCCGCATCACACGAGCGATGTGCGCGAGGCCTTCGTCGATAAGCGTGTTCATGTGTGTCCCCGTGAGTCCTGCCGGCCGATCCAGCCGTGTCGATTACGTCTGATGAATAAGATGAGTTGACTGGCGCGTGATGGTGACGTCGGTCCGTTTTTATTCAGTAGGAATCCGGCGAATCTCACGCGGTCCAGGCACTGCATGGATTGAAGAGTACGCGTATGCGATGTGGGTCAATCAGACGAATACGGCGGGTTTATGGCGTCAATTTATGCTCTGCCGATCGCGCGGTCGCATGGCCTGAGGCGGGCGGATTTCAGGGCGGCTGCGCTTTAGCGGGGATGTCTGCGCGGAAGCATGGTTGGGCAACAAACTGCGATGGTGTATAGCGTTCAAGCCGCCGCCTGGCGGCATGTGACATGCGGGGCGGTGATTGTGATATTTACGGCAACAGTGAATTCGAAATCGAGGTCTTCACCCTAGGAATCAAGCCCTCTAGACTGTGATTACTGGTTGCAGACATACAAGTTTGTAGCGCCGCACAAAACAATCTCTGGAGGTATCACCATGAAATCGCTCATCAAGGCTGTCGCTCTTGCTGCTGTTTTGGCCGCCCCGATTGTTTCATTTGCTCAGACGAATGAACCGCTGACACGTGCACAAGTTCGCAATGAGCTGATCCAGATCGAGAAGGCGGGATACAACCCGGCAACAGCGAACGACTACGACTACCCGGCAAACATTCAAGCAGCGGAAGCGCGCGTGGCTGCACAAAACGCCACTGCGCAAGCTAATACGACCGGTTACGGTCCGAGTGCCAATGGTTCGACTCAAGCGGGACAGCGCGGTGAAACGACGATCAGCACCTATTCGCCGCCGGTTGTTAACGCTCGTTGATGGATTGGGGCTGGCGCAACTGCAGGTAGCTTAGGTTGCCTGGGGATTGGCGGTCATTGGTAGGGAACAGGCCCGCATCTCGATGGAGATGCGGGCCTGTTCGTTTATGCGGCGGATTGATGGGTGGCTGCGCGCGCCGCAGCAGGGGTTTCGCTTTTGCGGTATTTTTCATCCACTTCGATCATTCGTGGCATGGCCCGGGATTCTTCATGACAGAGCGTAAGCCGTTTGATGCAGCTGTACGTCGTTTTCTGGATGAGCAGGCTGTAGCCGCGGGCGCGCTGCCTCCGGCTACGTCGAACGAGGAGCGGGTGCGTGTGGCGCGCGGTTTAATGATGCGTGCGTTGGAAAGCCGCGAGTCGATTGCCGGTTTGCCCAATGGCGTTGAGACGCGTGATGTGGAGATTGCCGCCGGGCTGGGGGCGCGGGTCTATTTGCCCAGGGGTGAAGGTGCGTCTCGGCCTGTGATGGTGTACACGCATGGGGGCGGGTGGGTGGTCGGCGCGGTGGCGACCGTCGATCCGTTCTGCCGTCTGCTAAGCGAGGCTGCCGGGGTGATCATTGTCTCGGTCGAGTATCGGCTTGCTCCCGAGCATCCGTACCCGGCGGCGTTGGACGATACGCTGGCGGCTTTTGATTGGGTGGCTGAACACGCACATGAGTTTGGTGGTGACGCGGCGCGGCTGGTTCTGGGTGGTGATAGTGCAGGCGCCAATCTGGCTGCGGTGATAGCTAACCGGCTTTGCGCCGAAGGGTCGGCGAAGGTGCATGCGTTGCGCGCGCTGTTGTTGCTTTATCCCGTTACGGATCATCCGAGCGCGGAGCACCCATCCTATGCAGAGAACGCGAGCGGCTACGGGCTCGAGGGGAATCTGATGCGCTGGTTCTGGGAGCAGTATGCGGCGGGCGTTTCGGCGGATGATACGAATCTGGCGCCGTTACGGTTGCGCGAAGTGCCTGCGCTACCGCCGACGCTGGTGACCACCGCGCACTACGATGTGTTGCGCGATGAAGGGATCGCGTATGCGGAGAAGTTGAAGGCGGCGGGGGTGAAGGTGATCCATCTGCATGCGCCGGATATGGGGCATAACTTTCCGGTGACGCCGAGCCAGGTTGCCCGATTTCCGCAGGGGGTGGAAATGTTGGGGGCGATTGGGGGATGGTTGAGAGGGACCTTCGCGGATCGTTAGTCTGTGACGAAGATTGTCACGGGTTTGGGGTGCGTCAATTCGAAGGTGTGAATTCGGCCGGCGCGGACGTCGAGTGTCAGGCGGTCGAGTAGCTCGAGTTGGCGTGACCCCGTTTCGACGTTGCCGCTTGATGTGGACGAGATTTTTGCGAGCCACGCGCGACGTTGATCCAGTAAGTACGTCACGGCGCTCCCGCGTCGCATGAAAAACCGCTCCATTTGTTTTGTCCGTCTGGTTCAGCTAGGCATGGTTGAATCGGGGATGGAATTTAGCATGGGGAGGGGGTTTCTGCGGGGCGGGTGAACGAGGTGGAAGATTGGCGGGATGGGACGCTTGGCGTGGTGCCATAACCTGAACATTGGGTTTGCAGCGGCGGTGCGACGCGATGACGAAAGCAAAAAGCCCCGTGTCGGGCAAACGACGGGGCTCAGTATGAAATCTGGGAGATGTGCTGCAGGACCTATTGGTCCCCCCGACAGGAATCGAACCTGTATCTAGCGCTTAGGAGGCACTTGTTCTATCCATTGAACTACGGGGAGATAGACCGTTTAACGGGGCGGGCTGAAACTTTTTCAACGAGTCTCTTAATCCTGGCCCATGGGTGTTTGCGGCTTTTCTGCTTCGTCCTAAGCGAAGCGCCGTGATACCTCAGCAACCCCAGTTTACAGCCGTCTAACGTGATTCTGTATCCGCGCTGACTGAACTGGCGCTAGCGTCCTTCGGTACGCAAGCGAGGGCAGAGTATAGCAAAAACGCTTGAAGTCCAAGGGGGTGGCCGGAGGCTGGGGCGCACCAGAAATCTAGAGGGGGCAGAGCACAGCCGACACCACGTCCGTTGCCGGAACTACTCGCTGATCGCCCGGAACCACCACGAAGACTGATCAGCGACGGCCTCGTGCTCACGGCTGAGCCGTTCGCGGCACATCCGAAATACCACCAGCCACTCCCGAATCGGAACGACCCACCCGAGTGCCCTGACGTTCCCCCTCCCCAAGCGCCAGCCGTTCCATAGGCAGCGTCGTCGCCTCATCAATCACATCAACGTAGCTGAAGTGATAGCGATCGTAAGCGGCCTGCAACCTCCCGAACCCATGACAAAAATCATCATGAACCACTGACCTAAACCCCAACGGATAGTGCGCATCTTCGAAGCACGTTGGTACCTGCTCCGCCCCATAAAGCTCATCATCGAAAAAGAAATCCTCGGTGGTCTCGAGATCACACGACGCCACCGCGAACGCGCAAATTATTGCCACGAGAACCATCCCAACTATTGGTGCGCGCATAGTGAATCAAGTCGTAATGGTATCGGCCAATACAGACTCACGCAGGACAACAAAGTTTTTTGACGCCGCCTTACCGCATGTTTTCCGCCGTTACACAAACAACACAACGCAGCCGAAACCGCCCAGGACCCCTTAGGAACGCACCTAAGACAAAACCGGCGCCATAGTCCCCAAGGTGCGAATCATAAGTTCCTTCACACTCTCCACAACGAGCGAATCAACCGTCCCCGAGTACGAAACCACAGCAATCCCAACACGGGGCAACTGGGGAAGCCGCTCCCCAACGGGCATGATCCGCAAATCCGCCGGAACGGCACCTCGCGTCAGCACAGCCACAGCAATCCCCGCCCGCACGATCGCGAGCAGTCCATCCTTGCTGACGCTCTCATAAGCTACGCGATAGCTGACGTTAGCAGCCTCAAGCGCACGCCGCGCAGCCTGATGGTCGAGCGTCTCAGGGACCGACAACGCTATCTGCAGAGGATCATCGCTTGGCGGATAGAAGTCCTGAGAGGCGATCCACACCAGATCCTCCAAGCGAATCACCCGCTCCAGGTTCCCCTCCGGCGCAAGCGAGACGAGCGCCACATCCACGCGTCGTGCATCGAGCATTTTCTCGAGCAAAGGCGTCGGCGCACATACGACTTCCAGCGCGACTCGTGGATGCTGCGCCGCTATCGCTCGTAACACGACCGGCAGGAACTCGGTGCAATAATCTTCGGGACATCCGAGCCGAACCGAACCGGTGAGCCCACGATCGGTCACGTCGAGCAGCGCCTCGTCGTGTGCGCGTACCAACCTGCGGGCGTGCGACAGCAGTCGATTTCCGCGCGACGTGAGTTCCACGCCGCGTGCGGTACGCACCAGCACCGCACCGTCGACGATCTCTTCGATCCTCTTCAACTGCATGCTGATCGCGGACTGGGTGCGGCCAACTTCCGCCGCCGCGCGCGTGAGCGAGCCGGTATCCGCAATCGCGACGAACGTCCTGAGCAAATCGAAATCCAGCTGCAACATGGTGACATCAACTCCTCAAATGGGAGGCATCAGAACTTTTCGTTTCTTCCCACCGGCGCAGATCGCATACATTGATCTGCGGCACGCTCGCCCTCCACTCTGGACACAAGTCATGTCAGCACAAACCGATCGGGATTTTTGGTCAAACGCCCAGCGGCACCTGATCCGCTACGGTGGCACATTTTCGCCCGTCATAATCGAGCGGGCCAGCGGCAGCAGTGTCTACGATTCGAATGGCCGCGCGATACTCGACTTCACCTCCGGACAGATGAGCGCCGTGCTCGGTCACTCTCATCCGGAAATCGCCGAAGTCATTGCCGAGAGCGCACGCAATCTCACCCACCTTTTCAGCGGGATGCTCTCGCGCCCGGTGGTGGACCTGGCGACGCGCCTTGCGGACATCGCGCCCGCAGGACTCGAACGTTCCCTATTGCTCAGCACCGGCGGAGAAGCCAACGAAGCAGCGATCAAGATGGCAAAGCTCGTCACTGGCCGGCACGAGATCATCAGCTTCGCTCAATCATGGCACGGCATGACGGGCGGCGCAGCATCGGCCACCTACAGCGCGGGTCGCAAGGGTTACGGCCCGGCCGCCGTGGGGTCCTTTGCCATTCCCGCACCGTATCCGTACCGGCCACGGTTCGAGCGCAACGGTGTCTATGACTGGGCCGCTGAACTCGACTATGCATTCGACCTGGTCGACAGGCAGTCTAGCGGCAGCCCCGCAGCGTTCATCGCCGAGCCTATCCTGAGCTCGGGTGGTCTGATCGAACTGCCGCAAGGGTATATGCGCGCTTTACAGGCGAAGTGTGTCGAGCGCGGAATGCTATTTATCGTGGACGAAGCTCAAACCGGCATGGGCAGAACCGGAACGATGTTCGCGTGCGAACGTGACGGCGTGGTGCCCGACCTCCTGACCTTGTCCAAAACGCTTGGCGCAGGCCTTCCACTGGCTGCCGTCCTGACGACTCAGGAAATCGAGAATCAGGCACACGAGCGCGGGTTTCTCTTTTATACGACGCACGTGTCGGATCCGATGCCGGCCGCTGTCGGCCTCAAAGTCATCGAGATTATTGAACGGGATGGGCTGGTCGAGCGCGCTGGCAAAATCGGTCGTCGTTTGCGTGACGGCCTGGAGACGCTTCAAAGCCGCTTCGAATGCATCGGCGATGTGCGTGGGCGTGGTTTGATGCTGGGGATCGAAATCGTCGGCGATAGAGCAACGAAAACCGCGGCTCCGGATCTTTCCGCTGCAATCACGCGTCGCTGCCTCGAACTCGGTTTGCACATGAATATCGTGCAGTTGCCGGGATTGGGCGACGTTTTCCGCCTTGCCCCACCGCTGACTATCGCAGAACCCGAGATCGATAGGGGGCTATCGATCATCGAACAAGCGCTCAAGGAAAGCGTGAACATGTAAGCGCCGTCCCTGATCTGCCAGCCTCATGATGACGCCACCGCTGTCATTGGTTGGCGCGCCGTAGCGCGGGATCGCCAGCCTCCGACTCCGCAAGCAAAAGCAAAACGGCCCGGCAGACGCCAAGTCTGCCGGGCCGTTTAGATCGCGCCGTGCCGCCACCTCAGGCCGCACGCCAGCATTCGCGGAGTTGCTTCAGAACTCCACGACCGCGAATTCCGCCTTGCCCACGTCGCACAGCGGGCAGCGCCAGTCTTCCGGAATATCGGCAAAGCGTGTGCCCGCCGCGATGCCGTCTTCCGGCAGACCTTCTTCTTCGTTGTAGATCCAGCCGCAAATCAGGCAGACCCAGCTTTTGTACTCAACAATGACTTCGCTCACGACACACTCTTTCTTCAGTTCACTACAACAATCCGCGCAGTCTGCCCCCTTTTGGGGCGCGCGGCGACCCGCAATATTACCGGAATTTGACAAACCGCTGATCGGGTCCGTTGTCGCAGGTGCCGCCCCCGGCCACCGAGCCTATATCTTCCGGCATCCAGGCATCCGCCCGCGCGCCCGGTACAATGAGCGGTTCCGGCTCATTGCTGTCTTCTCCTCCAAATCTCCATGTCGCTTTACACCATTACCGGGGCGCAACTCGCGTTCGGTCACGTCGCGTTGCTCGATCACGCGGATTTCTCTCTCGAAGCGGGCGAGCGCGTCGGGCTGATCGGTCGCAATGGCGCGGGCAAGTCGTCGCTGCTGAAGATCGTCGCCGATCTGAGCAAGCCCGACGATGGCCTCGTCACGCGTCAGCAGGGGCTGACGTCGGTCTACGTGCCGCAGGAGCCGGAATTCGATACGGACGACACGGTGTTCGACGCGGTCGCCGCCGGTCTCACTCACGCCCGGGCACTGCTAGACGAATACGACGCTGTCGCCAACCAGCTCGCCGACGAGCCGGAAGGCACGCAGCACGACGCGCTGATGTCGCGCATGAACACGCTGCAATCGGCGCTGGACCATTCGGACGCCTGGAACTGGAGCACGCGCGTGGCCACCACGCTGCAGCAGATCGGTCTGAACGGCGAGGCGCGGGTCGGCTCGCTCTCCGGCGGCATGCAAAAGCGCGTGGCGCTGGCGCGGGCGCTGGTCGTGCAGCCGGACGTGCTGCTGCTGGACGAGCCCACCAACCACCTCGACTTCGACGGCATCCGCTGGCTCGAAGATCTGCTTGTTTCGCTGCGCGCCGGGCTGCTGTTCATTACCCACGATCGCGCGTTCCTCGACCGCGTCGCCACGCGCATCGTCGAACTGGATCGCGGCCGTTTGCTGTCGTATCCGGGCAATTTCAGCGCCTACCAGACCCGCAAGGCGCAGCAGCTCGAGGTCGAACAAGTGGAAGCAGCCAAATTCGACAAGCTGCTCGCGCAGGAAGAAGTGTGGATCCGCAAGGGCGTCGAAGCGCGCCGCACGCGTAGCGTCGGCCGGATTGCGCGGCTCGTGCAGATGCGCAATGAGCGCGCCGAGCGCCGCAACGTGCAGGGCAACGTCAAGCTCGACGTGGGGCAGGGCGAAAAGTCCGGCAAGATCGTCGCCGAACTGACTGATGTAACCAAGCGATACGATTCGCGCACGGTGATCGACAACTTCACGGCCACCGTCATGCGGGGTGACAAGATCGGCTTTGTCGGCCCGAACGGCGCGGGTAAGACCACGCTGCTGAAGATGATTCTCGGCGAATTGCCGCCGGACGAGGGCTCGGTGCGTGTCGGCACGAATCTGCAGGTCGCGTATTTCGACCAGATGCGCGCGCAACTGGATCTGGACAAGAGTCTCGCCGATACGATCAGCCCGGGCAGCGAGTGGGTCGAAGTCAATGGCCAGAAGAAGCACGTGATGAGCTATCTGGGCGACTTCCTGTTCGCGCCGGAACGCGCGCGGTCGCCGGTCAAGTCGCTCTCGGGCGGCGAGCGCAACCGTCTGTTGCTGGCGCGTCTGTTCGCGCGGCCGGCCAACGTGCTGGTGCTTGACGAACCGACCAACGACCTCGATATCCCGACGCTCGAACTGCTCGAAGAACTGCTCACGGAGTACGACGGCACGGTGCTGCTGGTCAGCCACGATCGCGCGTTTCTGGATAACGTCGTGACCTCGGTGTTCGCGGCGGAGGGCGGCGGCAAGTGGCGCGAGTATGTCGGCGGTTTCACCGACTGGCAGATTCAGCGCGACCGTTCGCGACAGATGGCGCAGGACGCGCAAAAAGAAACCGCCAAGGAAGTGGCGTCGAAAGATAGCGGGGCTGCGGCAGGCCGCAATACGCAGCGCGCCGCCAAGCTGTCGTTTAAGGACCAGCGCGAGCTTGATGCGCTGCCGGCGCAGATCGCCGCGCTGGAAGCCGAGCAAAAGACGATTGGCGCGCAGTTGGAAGACGGTTCGATCTTCGCCAGGGATGCCGCGGAAGGCACGCGGCTGACAGCACGCTACGCCGCGATTGACGAAGAACTGCTGGCGGCGATGGAACGGTGGGACGAGCTGGAGAGCAAGCGGAAGTGACGCGCGACGGGGGTTGGGCCGCGGGCCGGGCGCAGACGCACCGGAGGCGGCCCCGTGTCTCGCAATCGGGCCGGATCTGGCCACCGGCGCTTGTCCGAACAGCCAATCCGGCACGCTGTGAATTGCCGCCTGTATCGAAATCAGTAAAATACCCCGCGAACAGGCTTGCTCCGGGCGCTCGCGCCGGCCGCGCGGTCTTGGCGTGGCACCGGGGAGAGTCCGGCTATAAAAAGTTTGCCCGCCGTGCGGGCACCCCACCCACCCCATTGTTTCGTTTCGCTTTTTTTGAAAACTCAACGCATTGTCCACGGACCTGTCCACAGGACCTGTGGACAACGATGAACCGTCGGACCCGAGTCAACCATGTCTACGAAAAAGCCAAACGCCGCGTATAGCGAAGCGTCGATCAAGGTGTTGAAGGGCCTGGAGCCGGTCAAGCAACGGCCCGGCATGTACACCCGCACCGAGAATCCGCTGCACATCATTCAGGAAGTCATCGACAACGCCTCGGACGAAGCCCTCGGCGGCTACGGCCGGCAGATCACGGTCACGCTGCACGCGGACCAGTCGGTGTCGGTAGACGACGACGGCCGGGGGATTCCCTTCGGCATGCACCCGGAAGAGGGCGTGCCGGTCGTCGAAATCGTGTTCACCCGTCTGCACGCAGGCGGTAAGTTCGACAAAGCCGCCGGCGGCGCATACACGTTCTCGGGCGGTCTGCACGGCGTCGGCGTCTCGGTTACCAACGCGCTGTCCACGCGCCTCGACGTCACCGTCTGGCGCGACGGCAAGGTCGCCGAACTGGGTTTCGCCAACGGCGATGTGGCCAAACCGCTTCAGGTGCGCTCCGCCGCCAAAGGCGAGAAGAAGTCCGGCACGCGCGTCACCGCCTGGGCCAATCCGAAATACTTCGATTCGCCTAACCTGCCGTTCGGCGAACTGCAGCGTCTCCTGCGCTCGAAAGCGGTGCTGTTGCCGGGCGTCGAAGTCACGCTCGTCAACGAGAAAACCGGCGAGCGTCAAACCTGGAAGTACGAAGACGGTCTGCGCGGCTACCTGCTTGAAGGCATGAACGGCAGCGATCTGCTGATTCCGCTCTTCGAAGGCGAACGCTACGCCGAGAACTCGCGCGCGAACGAAGAAACCTTCGCGGAAGGCGAGGGCGCGGCGTGGGTGGTGGCGTGGAGCGAAGAGGGTGCGCTCACGCGCGAGTCCTACGTCAACCTGATTCCGACGCCCGCGGGCGGCACCCACGAATCCGGTCTGCGCGACGGTCTGTTCCAGGCGGTCAAGAGTTTTGTCGAACTGCACAATCTGCAACCGAAGGGCGTCAAGTTGCTCGCGGAAGACGTGTTTGCGCGCGTGTCGTTCGTGCTGTCGGCGAAGGTGCTTGATCCGCAGTTTCAAGGACAGATCAAGGAACGCCTGAATAGCCGTGACGCAGTGAAGCTGGTGTCGTCGTTCGCGCGTCCGGCGCTCGAATTGTGGCTCAACCAGCACGTCGAGCACGGCAAGAAACTCGCGGATCTCGTTATCAAGCAGGCGCAAGCCCGCACGCGCGCCGGCCAGAAAGTGGAAAAACGCAAGAGCTCGGGCGTGGCCGTTTTGCCGGGCAAGCTGACGGACTGCGAATCCACCGATATCTCGCGCAACGAACTGTTCCTCGTCGAGGGCGACTCGGCCGGCGGCTCGGCCAAGATGGGCCGCGACAAGGAATATCAGGCCATCCTGCCGCTGCGCGGTAAGGTGCTGAACACGTGGGAAACCGAGCGCGACAGGCTTTTCGCCAACAACGAAGTGCACGACATTTCGGTGGCGATCGGCGTCGATCCGCACAGCCCGGACGATCACGTCGATCTGTCCAATCTGCGCTACGGCAAGATCTGCATTCTCTCGGATGCAGACGTGGACGGCGCGCACATTCAGGTGCTCTTGCTGACGCTGTTCTTCAAACACTTTCCGCAACTGATCGAGCGTGGTCATGTGTGTGTAGCGCGTCCGCCGCTGTTCCGTGTCGACGCGCCCGCTCGCGGCAAGAAGCCCGCGCAGAAGCTCTACGCATTGGATGACGGTGAGCTCGAAGCGATCCTCGACAAGCTGCGCAAGGACGGCGTGCGTGAGACGCAGTGGTCCATCAGCCGCTTCAAGGGTCTTGGCGAAATGAGCGCCGAACAGTTGTGGGACACCACGATGAATCCGGACACGCGGCGTCTGTCGCCGGTTGCGCTGGGCGAACTCGACTATGACGCGACGGTCGCACGCATGACCATGCTGATGGGCAAGGGCGAAGCGGCGTCGCGGCGCAATTGGCTCGAAGAAAAGGGTAACGAAGTCGAAGCGGATATCTGAGTTGAGCGCCTGTACCAGGCCTGCTCGCGCAGCGTTCCTTCACGCTACAAACGGATACGGAATCTAGATGGACGACAACACTCCCGATCTTTTCACCGAGGCGGTGCCGCCCGGCGAATCCCTGACCCTCGGCAACTACGCTGAGCGGGCGTACCTCGACTACGCGGTAAGCGTCGTCAAAGGCCGCGCGTTGCCTGATGTAAGCGACGGCCAGAAGCCGGTACAGCGCCGCATCCTGTTCGCGATGAACGAAATGGGCCTCTCCGACAACGCGAAGCCGGTCAAGTCGGCGCGTGTGGTGGGTGACGTGCTCGGTAAGTATCATCCGCACGGCGACCAGTCCGCGTACGACGCGCTAGTGCGGCTCGCGCAGGACTTTTCGATGCGCTATCCGCTGATCGACGGCCAGGGCAATTTCGGCTCGCGCGACGGCGACGGCGCGGCCGCCATGCGGTACACCGAAGCGCGCTTGACGCCGATCGCCAAGCTGCTGCTGGACGAAATCGACCAGGGTACGGTCGACTTCATGGCCAACTACGACGGCTCGTTCCAGGAGCCGAAGCTGTTGCCGGCGCGTCTGCCGTTCGTGCTGCTGAATGGCGCCTCCGGCATTGCGGTGGGTCTCGCGACGGAAATCCCGTCGCACAACCTGCGCGAAGTCGCCGCAGCGGCGGTGGCGATGATCCGCAACGAGAAGATCCAGCATGCCGAGCTGATGCAACACATCTCGGGGCCGGACTTCCCGGGCGGCGGCCAGATCATTTCGAGCGAAGCGGAAATCTCTGCGGCGTACGAAAGCGGTCGTGGCACTCTGAAGGTGCGGGCTCGCTGGAAGATCGAAGACCTCGCGCGCGGGCAGTGGCAACTGGTGATCACCGAACTGCCGCCGAACACGGCTGCGCAAAAGGTGCTCGAGGAAATCGAAGAGCAGACCAATCCGAAGATCAAGCTCGGCAAGAAGACTCTAACGCCCGAACAACTGCAGACGAAGCAGACGATGCTCGCGCTGCTCGACGCCGTGCGCGACGAATCGGGTCGTGATTCGCCGGTTCGGCTCGTGTTCGAACCCAAGTCGAGCCGCATCGATCAGACCGAATTCGTCAACACGCTGCTCGCGCATACCAGCCTCGAATCGAACGCATCGCTCAATCTCGTGATGGTCGGCGGCGATGGCCGGCCGTGTCAGAAGTGCCTGCGCGAAATGCTCGACGAATGGATCGTGTTCCGCAAGACGACGGTCACGCGCCGCACACGCCACCGTTTGAGCAAGGTGAACGACCGGATTCACATCCTCGAAGGCCGGATGATCGTCTTTTTGAATATCGACGAAGTCATCCGCATCATTCGCGAGTCCGATGAGCCGAAGCCGGCACTGATCGCGGCATTCAGTCTCTCCGATCGCCAGGCCGAAGACATTCTCGAAATCCGGCTGCGTCAGTTGGCGCGACTGGAAGCGATCAAGATCGAGAAGGAACTGGCCGAGCTGCGCGACGAAAAGGCCAAGCTCGAAGAACTGCTCGGCAGCGAATCGGCGATGAAGCGCCTGCTCATCAAGGAAATCGAAGGCGATGCGAAACAATATGGCGACGAGCGCCGCACGCTGATCCAGCAGGAAAAGCGCGCGACGTTCGAGACCCGCGTGGTCGACGAACCGGTGACGGTGGTGATGTCGCAGAGGGGTTGGGTGCGGGCGCTGAAGGGTCACGGGCTCGATCCGGCCGGTTTCACCTTCAAGGCGGGTGACGCACTGTACGCGGCGTTCCAGTGCCGTACGCCCGATACGCTGATCGCGTGGGGCAGCAACGGGCGCGTTTATTCGGTCGCGGTGGCGTTGCTACCGGGCGGCCGCGGCGATGGCGTGCCGGTCACCTCGCTGATCGAGCTCGAGTCGGGCAGCCACCTGATGCACTACTACGCCGCGCCGGCGGACCAGGCCTTGCTGCTGGCATCGAACAACGGCTTCGGTTTTATCGCCAAGGTGGGCGACATGGTGAGCCGCGTGAAGGCCGGCAAGTCCTTCATGACTATCGACGAAGGCGCGGCGCCGCTCGTGCCGATGCCGATGCTGCCGGACGCGACCCACGTCGCCTGTCTGTCGGGTGGTGGCCGTTTGCTGGCATTCCCTCTCGACGAGATGAAGACGCTTTCGGGCGGCGGCCGTGGCGTCACGCTGATGGCGCTCGACGACAAGGAAACGCTGACCCAGGCGCTGGCTATCGGCAAGGCGGGTGTCGTGCTGCTGGGCACCGGTCGTGGCGGCAAAGCGTATGAAGAAACGCTGAGCGGCGCGGCGCTCACGCCGCATATCGGCAAGCGCGCTCGCAAGGGCCGCGCCCCGGACACGAAGCTGAAGGTGTTCGAAATGCGTCCCGTGATGCCGGTGGCGAAGTAAGCAGCAGTACCGCGTTCGCTGTCTTCAACCACAGGCAGCGCACGCGGCAAGTGAAAAATCCGGGGACCGGCGCGCTGAAACGTGCACCGGCACAATAAATAAAACGATGGCGAAAAGCGATGAACTGCGGAACTGCACGAACCACGTGCGGTCGAATGCGGTCATTAGCCGCGTTGCGCAAGGATGTGGACAGCGTCGTTTAGGGGTCCACCCTTTCCGCCGACAAGCGGCAGGCGCCATCATCGAGAGAGGAAAACAACATGACCAAAGCCGTCGAGCTCGCGCTCTTTTTGCATTTGCTGGGTGTGGCCGTGTGGGTTGGCGGTATGGTGTTTGCGCATTTTTGCCTGCGCCCAGCGCTCGCCGACCTGTCTCCACAACTGCGTCTGCCTCTGTGGGAGTCGGTATTTGGGCACTTCTTCAACTGGGTCGCCGCTTCGGTGATCATCATTTTGCTGTCGGGCGGCTTCATGCTGACGCAGTTCGGCGGCGCGCATGCGTCCTGGCAACTGCATGCCATGGCAGGCCTCGGCATCGTGATGATGCTGATTTTCGGGCATATCCGCTTCGCGGTGTTTCCGCGTATCCGCCGCGCCGTGCAGGCGCAGAACTGGCCGGATGGGGCGCGCGCCGTCGGAACCGTGCGGCGCCTGGTGGTCGTCAATCTGGTGCTGGGCGTCGTGACGATCGGAGTGTCCGTCCTGTCCGGTGGGGTCTAGGCGATTCGCCACACCGCACTGCGTAACGCAGGACGCATCACGTAGCGCATCATGCCTTGCCAAGAAACGCCGCTTCTAAGCGGCGTTTTTCATATGCGCGTCGCCGTCTGGCCTATCGGTCCGACGAGCCGCTCCGCCAGCGAATAGCGCTGCATGCACCGCTCCATGCTGTCGAGAAACGCGTGATCGGCGGCGTTCATCTTGCGGTCGCGATGCCACAGCAGATGCACGTCGACATCCACGAGACCTTCTTCCGGCGGCAGGCGCCATAGCCGCTGCTGCGCGAGATCGTCGCGCACGATGTGCTCCGGCAGGCAGCCGACTCCATATCCCGCGAAGATCAACCGCCGTACTTCGTCGAGACTCGCCGACGACGCCACGATGCGGCCCGTGAAGCCCTTCTGGTCGCGAAACACGGTGAGGGGCGAGAGGCTGTCGCCGATCTGGTCGCTCGTGAACGACACGAAGTTCTCCGTCAGCAGGTCTTCCATCGTCAATGGCGACTTGCCGAACAGGCGATGGTGCCGCCCGCAGAAAATCGCATAGCGCTGATGCAGGAAGCAGCGCATTTCCAGTTTATCGATCGGCGTGCGGCACAGGCTCAGACCCGCTGTCGCTGTCTTCTGCAGCAGCGACGAGATGATGTCCGACGAACGCATCACTTCAATCTGCAGATCGATGCGCGGATACGTACGATGGAACTCGGCGAGGAACTCGTCGTAGACCGGCGACTCGATCCGGCTCACGCTCAACAGGCGGATCGAACCGGTAATGTCGTCGGTTCGTTCGTCGAGTTCGGTTTCCAGCCGGGAAATATTGCCGTAGATATCGCTCGCGATCCGGTAGACCTCTTCACCCGCCAAGGTGGGCACGAAGTGGGGCCCGCGCCGCTCGATCAGCTTGCGCTCGAGGGTGTCTTCGAGCCGCTTGAGCGCCTGGCTCACGGCAGGCTGCGTGACGTGCAAACGGGCCGCGGCGCGGCTCACACTGCGCTCCTGCATGATTACGAGGTAGGTGCGCAGCAGATTCCAGTCGAGCCGGTCATTCAGGAAGCGGGCGATTTCGACGCGCATGGGGGCCTCGGTCCTGGTGAGGTATTAGCCAGATTTATGTCGAAAATAATAACTCGAAATTTGACTAATGTTTTATGGCTGCCGATAAATGACCTAACCGCCCAAGGAGCCAGCATGAACCAACCTGCAATGTCCGCCCGCCAACCGGCGCGCGCTGCGACAGCCGCGTTTATCGGCACCATGATCGAGTGGTACGACTTCTACATCTACGCCACTGCGGCCGCGCTCGTGTTCGGTTCGCTGTATTTCCCGTCGCACGATCCGTTTGTCAGCACGATGGCGTCGTTCGCTACCTTTGCGGTTGGCTTCTTCGCCCGTCCGATCGGTGGCCTCATATTCGGCCACCTGGGCGACCGGATCGGCCGCAAGAAGGCGCTGATGACGACGCTGATGATGATGGGCATTGCGACCGTCTGCGTCGGCCTGCTGCCGGATTTCTCGAAGGTCGGCGTGCTCGCGCCGGTCTTGCTGGTGCTGCTGCGCGTCGTGCAGGGCATTGCCGTGGGTGGCGAGTGGGGTGGGGCGGTGCTGATGGCGGGTGAACACGCGCCGGAAGGACGACGCACGTTTTTCGCCTCGTTCGCGCAGTTGGGCAGTCCAGCGGGACTCATCCTGTCGCTGATGGCGTTTCGCGCCGTCACCTCGCTCGACAAGGCCGACTTCATGTCGTGGGGCTGGCGTTTGCCGTTTCTCGCAAGCTCGGTGCTACTGGTGGTCGGCATCCTGATTCGCCTGGGTGTCAACGAATCGCCGGAATTCGCCCAGATCAAGGAGGCGAACAAGACCGTCAAGCTGCCGGTTGCCGAAGTGATCAGTTCAGCCTGGCGACTCGTGCTGCTGTGCATTGGTGCCAACACCATCGGCATTGCAGGCGTCTATTTCACCAACACGTTCATGATCGCGTACACGACGCAGTATGTCGGCGTCACACGGTCGCTGATTCTCGATTGCCTGTTTGCGGTCGCAATCATTCAGTTGTGCGTGCAACCGGTTGCCGCGTGGCTCGCCGAGCGCATGGGCAGTGCCCGCTTCCTGAAACTCGCCGCGCTCGCCGCAATGCTTTCCCCTTACCCGATGTTCGTGCTGGTGCAGAACGGTAGCGTCGTGCCGATGGTGATTGGCATTGCCATCGCGGTGGTCTGCATGGCGAGCTTCTACTCGGTGATCGCGGGCTTTGTGAGCGGCGTGTTTCCGA
>Ga0302178_10000522_pt1 | contig 34660 bp, 28 predicted proteins | sample I_Palsa_E1_3_FD_198790 | JGI IMG/M metagenome (GOLD analysis project Ga0302178, IMG submission 198790) | Peat permafrost microbial communities from Stordalen Mire near Abisko, Sweden - I_Palsa_E1_3 | ecosystem: Environmental > Terrestrial > Soil > Palsa > Peat permafrost | place: Sweden... | reverse complement strand
AATGCCAGCTCGACCATGCTTGGCATTGCGATCAGCAGTAGACCCTTGGTGAAAAGTTTCATGTTCGCCTGGTAGGCTGTCCGCTCGCTGCGCGGTAAAGGTGGTGGGCTGTGCGCCGTCGCCACGCGGCGCACGCCGCCGGACCGCCGCAGCGGAACCGGGCCATTATCGACGTGAAGTCGAGATATTTCAATCTGCCGCCCTTGAAGCGCTGGGTAACATAAAAATGTCTTTTTTTAATGGCGAACGACTCACCTACGCGGCCCGTGCGACTATTATGGAAACAGAAGTCTGGAGACATGTGCTGGGATGCGAAGGCGCACGGCAGGGCGATTCGGCACGATTCGTGCGGATGGGTGTGAGGCGGATTGATCGTCGAATCACCGTGAGTCCGGCATTTTCGTATGCTATAAAAGATCGACGTGCGGCGGCGCGAAGCCGGGAGTGGTCGCATGAGGACGCTGCGTTTCTTGCAATTCTTTTTCAGGCGAATTTTTATGTCCTTCCCGAAAAAGCGTAGGCGCGCGAAGGTGGACGGCGATGAGTCGTTCCTGGCCGTGCTACGACATTTCAAACCGTTCGGCCAGCTCGACACCAAAATCGCGCGAGCCCGCGCGCAGGACGAGCCCGTGCTATACGCTCACGTGCTGCCTGGCCTCGACGTGCTCCTGTGCAGTGTCCGGGGCGCACAGCCGCCCTATCCGGCGCCAGCCGAGTTGCGCCGGCGCTGTATCGAATCGATCGCCAATGCTTTGGAACAGCCGCTCGACGGACTGGAAAACGGCGGCTATTGGTACGAAGCGGACGGCTTTGGGTTTCTGGTGTTTGCGAGCCGTGCCCGCGGCCGGATTCTGCCGGAGTTCGGTGCAACCCGCGCAATAGGCGGTCCGCGCCGCGGCGTGCGGCGTCAGGACGCCGCCGGCGATGCAGCGCCACGTTCGCTGCGTTAATTTCCTTCCCTTAACGGCTAGACGGCGCGCTCATGTTGTTAGGAGCGCGGTCGTTCTGCGTCCGCTTGCGCGCCCTGCGCCTGCATCCCGACGCTGTTTCTAGCGGTATTTTTAGCTTCCCTCCGGCTGCCGCCTCCAAGCCCCCACTGTCCTTTAGCTGCCCTTATAGGAAGCAGCACTCGCCGGCGACACTGCCGCCGGAGCGGCAGTTTTACCCGCGCCCTTTGTCGTGGCCGCGGCCGGCGCCGAGGCCGCGCCGTCCAGCGACAACGGCGCGCGTGGCTTTTCCTTTTCTCCCGGCGGCGGCGCGCCCGGTTTCGTACGCACATTCGCCAGCAGTTGAGCGCACGGCAGCGGCTTGTTATTGCTCGGTGCGATCAGTGGAATCAGCGCGGCAAGCGGATTGATCAGCCCGAGGCCGACCATCGCCCCCCCGCGCAACGCCAAGGCAGTTGCGTTCACACCCACATGCGGATCCTTGAACGTCCCCTTCGCGTACAGCGGCGAGCGCAGCGAAAACACGCGGAAGCCCTTCGTATGCGGATGCACGCCGAGATCCAGGGTCTCGTCGCGCATATTGACGTTACCGTCGATATCGATCACGGCATCGTCGGTATCGAGTGCGAAGACCCGTGGATCGAGCACGCCGTCGGTCACGACAAAGTCCGCGGCCGCGCAGTTGATCTTCACGTCAGCCGTGCCGAACAGCTTTTCGTAGATCACGTTCGCCACGTTCAGGCCGGCCGCTTCCATCAGCAGCCGGCTCACGGTCCCGTCGGTGACGAGCGCCTTTATTTCGCCGTTCGACGTGCCCGCCAGCGCCGCCGGCGAATTGCCGGTGGCGGAGAGCGACGCATCGCCGTTGACTTCGCCGAGTGCGCTTTGCATCGTCTTGAAGTTCGGGAACAGTTGCTTGAGTTTCAGGTGGCGCGCCGAGGTCGAAAAACGGCCCTTCAACGGCGTCGTGCTGCCGTCCAGATGAATCTCCGAGGACAGTGTGCCGCCGGCCACACCGAACGACAGCGGCACCAGCGACAGCACGCCGTCGGTCATCACCACGTGGGTGTAGAGGTCGGTAATCGGCAGGTTCGGGTTCTTGATGAGGCGCCGGCCGGTGAATTTGACGTCGGCGTCGATCGCTTTCCAACGGTCGGTGCGGAACTGCTCGACCGGCAGCACCTTGTTGGACGGCTGCATCGTCGCGTCGCCGCGCTTGGCCTTGCTGGCGTTGGAGTCAGCGCCGATGACCGGAGCGAGATCGGAGAACTGCAGCAGGTTCGAAACCAGTTCACCCTGCAACCGCGGCCTCGGTTGGCTGGCGGTGTAGGTCAGCGAGCCGTTCAGGTCGCTGCCGCCCACCCGGCCTGTAAAATTTTCATACTTGAAGACGTTGCCGCTTTGCTTGAACTGGCCGACTAGCCGGCCGTCGGTGGCATACGGCGGCGTATCGGGCAAGGTCACGCTGGTCAGTGCGTAAAGCCGCGCCATGCTGCTGCCTTGCACCCACAGCCGCATATCGACGGCTGCGAGGTGGGCGGGATCGGTGATGGTGCCGACTACCGCCACGTGCAGGAAGTCCCCGAACTTGATGTCAGCCTGGAGTGGGAACGGCCGGTTGACGTCCTGAAGCGCCAGCACGCCACCCAGTTTTCCGCTGCCCGATACGGGCGTCTGGTTGTACGACCCCTTCGCGGTCCAGCCAATCGCGTACGGCGGCACCGGCGGGCGAGCGCCCGCGCCCACGCTGCTGGCGGGGTTGATCGGCGCGGACGCCGCGGACGTCATGGTCGTGTTACTCGCGGGGTTACTGGCTGACGAAGCGCTTGAAGCGCCGCTGCTGGGTGCTGCGGCGACGGCGGTGGATGCGCCCGACGCGCCTGATGCTGCCGATACGCCCGCCGCCCCCGATGCAGTCGCAGCCGCGGAAGCCGCCGCAGCCTCCGACGCCGCGATCGCATTCGACTGGGCGGCAAGCTTGTTCGCGCCCTGCTTGCCAACCACCTGCGCCGATGCGCTCTGCGACGAGGCTTCCTGTTGCTTCATCACATCGCCGATCGGAATCGGCTGGCCGAGCGTGTCGACCACCACTTGTATATCGACCTTTTTCTGCTGATCCGCGAGCGCGATGTTGCCCTTGTCGAAGGCGATATCGTGTAGTTCAAGCGTCCACTGGGAAGGTCCGGCCGATGACTTCAGCTTGAAGGTCCAGTTATTGCGCCCGTCGAGCAGCCGCTCGAGATCGACGGAGGGGTTCAGCAGATTGATGGCGGGAATCACAATGTCGTGCGCGAGCAGCGGCAGCACCTCCACCTCGAAGTCGATCTCATCGAGCGTCGCGAAATGCGGCTGTTTGGTCCAGTCGGGATTCGCGATGGTGATGTTGGCCGCCGAGAAGCGCGGCCAGGGCACCCACGCGCGCCAGCCTGTCTCGCCTACCGGATGGCGCCAGCCCAGTTTCAGATCGCCTTCAATGACAAACTGCCGGCCGATCGCATCGCTTACTTTCTCGTCGACCCATGGGCGCGCGCGATTCCAGTCGAACGTCAGAATAAAAATCGCCAGTGCGGCAATGAGGACGACGATCACCGCCACAAGCCATGCGATGATCTTGCCGATTGTGCGCGATGCTGCCATGAGACACTCCGGTCCTTACTGTTTTGCGTATCGGACAGCAGTTAGCATGCCCGGTTCACCGCGCCCGACCTGTCGCACAACCGCACGTCGCGCTATAAAGCGTCTCTGGCGCAGGCGCGCGAGGCACGGCGCGGCATCGTAACCTATGACCCACCACTCCGACCATGACGGACACTCCCCTCGTAGAGGCCTCGGACATCGCCCGGCAGGACCCGCAAAGCAAGCAGATGCTGCTGCAACCCACCCGCTTTGCGCTGCATGCGGGCGACCGGGTTGCCATCACCGGGCCATCGGGCTCCGGCAAGAGCGTGTTTCTGCGCGCACTCGCGCTGCTCGATCCGCTCGCCGGTGGCCAGGTTGCCTGGCACGGCAAACCCGTCGAACGCGTGACGATTACGCGCTACCGGCGCAACGTCGCCTACATCCGTCAAAGGCCGGCGATTCTGGACGGCACAGTCGAGGACAACCTGCGCTACCCGTTCTCGCTGAAGGTCTATCGAGATGTGCGGTTCGATCGCGCGCGGGCCGCCTCGCTCGCCGCCCAGGCCGGGCGGGGCGAAGACTTTCTCGCCAAGCGTGCGAGCGAATTGTCTGGCGGCGAAGCCCAGATCGCCGCTCTGATTCGCGTGCTGCAACTCGCTCCGGAAGTTTTGCTGCTCGACGAACCGACGGCCTCGCTCGACCCCGAGTCGTCCCACGCGATCGAAGGTCTCGTAGAAGCCTGGTTCAACGCCGAAGGGCAAGCACACGCTTCGGTGTGGGTGTCGCACGATCCGGCCCAGGCAAAACGCATGAGCGAGCGTCATCTGACCATGCGAGCCGGTGTGCTCGATGAAGCCGTGATGATGCACCCTTCCATGCCCTACGACGATAACCCGGAGCTTGCGCAATGACCTTGCAGAACCTCAGCCTGTGGGACGTGGCCATCGCTGCGCTGCTGATCGTCGTGAACGGCGCGGTGTCGGTCGCGCTGAAGCTCGATCTCGAACGCAAGCTCGCCTGGGCTGCCGTGCGTACCGTCGTCCAGTTGCTCGCCATCGGTTATGTGCTCGGCTGGGTGTTCCAGTTCGACCGCTGGTTTGTCGTGCTGCCGTTGATGGTGCTGATGACCTTGATCGCCGGTTTCGCGGGCGCGCAACGCGGTGCGCTCACCTATGCGGGTCAGCGCCGGGACAGTGTTGTGTCGATCTGGGTCAGTTCCTGGCTGGTGGCGGCGGTGGGTCTGTTCGTCGTGATCCGGATCCATCCGTGGTACGAGCCTCAATATGCGATTCCGATCCTCGGCATGATCCTCGGCAACACGCTCACCGGCGTGTCGCTCAGCATCGAGCGGATGACCGAAGAGCTGACCGCGCGCCGCGACCGCGTGGATATGGCGCTCGCGCTCGGCGCCGCGCGCTGGGAAGCCGCCCAGGGACCTGCACGCCAGGCCGTGCGGGCCGGCATGATCCCGACACTCAACCAGATGGCGGTGGTGGGCGTCGTCAGCCTGCCCGGCATGATGACAGGCCAGGTGCTGGCCGGTCAGTCGCCCCTGCAAGCCGTGCGCTATCAGATCGTGATCATGTTCCTGATCGCCGCCTCGTCGGCACTCGGCACGGTGGGCGCGGTGCTGCTGACGTACCGGCGGCTGTTCTCCGCGGACCACCGGTTTCTGGCATCGAGACTGGTTGAGCGCGGCGCGGCCGCACGCTAGCTCTGCCTGGCACAGCGTGGCGCGCTAGCGCCTCAGCGTTTCGCCGACACCGCCACCTGGCTCCCGTCATTCAAGGTCAGCGTCTTCGTGCTGCCGTTGGTGGGCATCGTAAAGCGCACGATCTGACTGACTGTCATGCCGTTCGGACACTTGAGCGTCTTGCCCCCGCTGGTCACGGTTTTGCTGCCGTGCGGAGTCTGTGCCTGGAAGCTGAGCTGGACGGTAGCGGTACCGTCGTTGGCGACCACCGGCGCAAAGCGGATCTGCGTTTGCCGGATCATCGCGCCGTTGGCGTCGAGCGGCAGCGACGCATCGGTCGGACACTGGTCCACCGCTGCGACCGGGCCGCCGGGCGGCACTGTCTTCCAGGTGAAGTCATCGGACTCGCCGGAGCGGATCGTGCGCGTTTCCTGCGCATTGCCGAACTGCTTCGAGGTGACCTTGACGGTGTAGCGGATGGGTCCGTCCGTCGCCGCTTGCGAGGTCACCGTGATCGGTGTGGCCGCGTGGGCCGTCGGGACGAATGTACAGGCAAGTGAAGCGACCACCGAACTAACAAGCGAAGTAACAAGCGAAACGGCGGAGCGGCTGAAGCACGGGCTCATGGTGTCACCTCCTCGTTGTGCCGCTGCACCCTTTCGGGGCGAGATGCGCGGCTATTTTTGCCTGGGAGCCCTGTCAGTCTAACGCCAAGCGGACCCGAGCGCGCTTCGCGCGGATCGGGTGTTAACCCGCTTGCGGTGCGGCGAGAAGCGGCCTAGAAGCCGGTCAGCACCAGCTTGCCGATTGCCCGCCCTTCTTCCAGCAACTGATGCGCGCGCCGCACGTTCTGCGCGTTGATCTTGCCCAGATCTTCGCCCACGGTCGTGCGCAAGGTGCCCGCGTCGATCAGACGGCCCACTTCGGTCAACAGCTTGTGCTGCTCGATCATGTCGGGCGTACCGAACATCGAACGCGTGAACATGAATTCCCAGTGAAATGCAGCGCTCTTCGCCTTCAGCAGTTCGACGGGAAGCGGCCTGGCGTTTTCGACGATCGTACAGATGCCGCCCTGCGGTTTGATCACGGCCGCTGCGGCTGGGAAATGCTTGTCCGTATCGTTGAACATCAGCACGTAATCGACCTGCTCGAAGCCGAGTTGCTTCAGTTGGGCCGGCATGTCGCCAAAGTGATCGATGATGTGGTCCGCCCCGAGTTCGGTCGCCCACTTCGCCGACGCCGGACGCGAGGCCGTCGCAATCACAGTCAGGCCGGCGAGCTGCTTCGCCAGTTGAATGCCAATCGAGCCGACGCCGCCCGCGCCGCCGATGATCAGCACCGAGCGGCCTTTGTCGGCACCTTGCGGCGACACGCCGAGGCGATCGAACAGCGCCTCCCACGCGGTAATCGCGGTCAGCGGCAGGGCCGCGGCGTGGCTGAAGTCGAGCAATGCCGGCTTGCGGCCGACGATCCGTTCGTCCACGAGGTGATATTCGCTATTCGCGCCCGGCCGCGTGATGCTGCCTGCATAAAACACCGGATCGCCGACCTTGAACAGCGTGACCTCGGGACCGACTGCTGCAACCGTCCCGGCCGCGTCCCAGCCGAGCACGCGCGGCGTCTTCTCCACGGTGTCTTTCGGCGAGCGCACCTTGAAATCGACCGGGTTCACCGAGATTGCCTCGACCTTGACCAGCAGGTCGCGACCGCTTGCTTCCGGTTTCGGAAGCTCGACATCGAGCAGTGCTTCGGAATGGTCAATGGGCAAGTAGCGATAAAGACCGACAGCTTTCATGGCAGCTCCTGATTCGTTCGTGAGGGATGCGGGATAAAGAGGTATTCCGGCGCGGCGGGCCTGCGTGCCCCCTTGCATGGACCCACCGGCGCTCGGACTGTGCCTATCTTAGGACGGTCTCTACTCGTTTAGAACAGGCATAATGACTTAAACATTTTCTTGAAAATCAGAAGAATGCCACCTACCGACTCACCTGTCCCGTCCCCGCCGCCAGCGTTTCAGGAGCGCGAGCGGCTCGATCTGCTCGACGTCGCGCTGTTCGTTCGGGCGGCATTGTTGGGGAACGTGTCGGCGGCCGGCCGCGAATTCGGCTTGTCGGCCGCGGTGGCGAGCGCCCGGCTCGCGCAACTCGAGCGACTGCTCGGCGCGCGCCTGCTGCATCGAACCACGCGCCGCATCAGCCTCACGCAGGACGGCGAGATCTTCATGGCGCGCGCGCAGACGCTGCTCGATGCCGCCGCAGCCGCGCGCGCCTCAGTCGGCCGGGCGCACACCCAGCCGCAGGGACGGTTACGGGTGTCGATGCCGTCGTCGTTTGGGCGGCAGCACGTGTCGCCGCTGATTCCCGAATTTCTGCGCTGCTATCCCGGCGTGAGCGTCGATCTGCGGCTCTCCGATCACATCGTCGATCTGGTCGATGCCGGGGTCGATGTGGCGATCCGGCTCGGTGCGCTGAAGGATTCAACGCTGGTGGCGAAACGCCTGGCCTTGAACCGGCGTGTCATCTGCTGCGCACCCGCCTATCTGGCCGGGCGTGGCGTGCCGCATCATCCGGCGGAACTCGCGCAACACGAATGCGTTATCCTGTCGGACCAGCATACGTGGGCGTTCGAGACGCCTGCAGGACGCCTCGACGTGCGCGTCGGCGGACGTCTCGCCACCGATAACGGCGAAGTGATCCGCGACGCGCTGCTGGCCGGCTTCGGGATTGCGCTCAAATCGACCTGGGACGTTGCGCCTTATCTACGCAGCGGCGAGCTCGTAACCATCCTCGACAGTTATCCGCTCGCCGAAACCGTGGCGATCTGGGCGGTCTATCCGAGCCGGGCGTTCGTGCCGCCCAAGACCCTGGCATTGATCGACTTTCTCGCCGCACATTTCGGCGATCCACCGTACTGGGACGTCGAGCCAGGCTGAGCGGAACATAACGCCCGCAGACAATTTGGCATGCGCTCAGTGTTTGCCACGCCGTTCGCGCTGTGCCTTGCCGCTCGAATTCTCATTACTGTGCGCGTCGTTCTGCGTCTTCTGTTGATACTCATCGCCGCCACGACGGTCAGTATCCTTCATGCCGCGTTGCAGGTCGCGATGCGCCTGCTTGCCCACGCCGCGTGGCTCATCCTCATGCTGCGACTCAGCGTTCTGATCGGTTTCATGAGGTAGCGGCGCACCTTCGTCCTGCATCGAGCGGACGTCGTCCTGCTTCGCGTGTGGATCCGCCGTTTTGCCGTGGGTGTGCTGCTTGCCGCGACCCTGCGACACTTGAGGTGATGTCTTCATTGCGTCCTCCTTCTGCGTTTGCGTTCCTGATGCATGCCGGGTGCATGCTGCTTGCCTTCGCGTGCGCCGGCAAAAGCGATCCGTCGACTCAATCGACGCCCGCGCCGTCCAGCCGTTTCTTCATTGCCGCCGTGATGCGCTGCCGCGTCTTTGCGTAGCCAGCCCAAGGGTCCTCGTGCAGCGCCTCAAGCCGCTCATGTACATTGGCGACGGTCCATTGATCGCCCGCTGTCGTACTCTCGACCTCGTCCCACGCGAGCGGCACCGACACGCCCAGGCCCGGCCGCGCCCGTGCGGAAAAAGCGGCGACCGTACTCGAGCCGCGGTTGTTGCGCAGGTAATCGACGAAGATCTTGCGCTTGCGGTTCTGCGGGCCCATCTTCGCGGCGAAATGCCTGGGCAGCGTGGCCGCCATGTGCTGCGCGACGGCCTGCGAAAATCCCTTCACTTCGTCCCAGCCCGCCTGCTTCGTGAGCGGCACGACCACATGCAGCCCCTTGCCGCCGCTCGTTTTGCAGAACGACACAAGGCCGAGCTCTTCGAGCAACGTCCGCGTGAGTTGAGCGGCTTCGATCATCTTGTCCCAGCCGAGCACCGGGTCGGGATCCAGATCGAACACCATGCGGTCGGGCTTCTCTATGTTCGAGGCCAGTGCGTTCCATGTATGCAGTTCGATCGTGCCCATTTGCGCCGCGCCGACCAGCGCCTTGACGGTTTCGATCGTGATCAGCGGCGGATGACCGGGATCGAGCCCGGGGTGCTGGGTGACGTTCGGGATCGACAGCTTCTGGCTGTGTTTCTGAAAGAACAGTTCGCCGCCGATGCCGTCCGGTGCCCGCACCAGTGAGACTGGCCGGTCCTGTAAATGCGGCAGCATCCACTCCGCAATCGTTTCGTAGTACTGCACGAGATCGATCTTTTGCGTGCCGGTTTGCTTGTCGATCACACGATCCGGATGGGAGATCCGCATGCCGGCTACTGTCTCAGTGGAAGCGCCCTTCTTCGTCGCGCGTTTGCTGGTTGCGGGCTCATCCGCGGCCGACGCAGGCGCTGCAGCCTTACTTGCTGAACCTCTCGCCGCGCGGCGTTTCGCGGGCGCCTCCAACGAACGTTCACTCGAATGTTGTTCCACATCGGCTCCTTCGCGCGGCGTTTCCCTGACGATCTGCCGCGCAGGTTTATCGTTTCGCAGACTGACGAACGACGCCTGACGCACGATGCGTTCATCGGTCCACTCCGCGAAATTACACTCGCAAACAAGCTCCGGCTTGACCCAGTGAACCGGCGTGCGGCTGCGTTCGCGCGGCGGCGCGGCGAACGGCATGCGTGACTGCTCACGCTTGTCGAGTTCCTTTTTCACCGCACGCAGCAGCGCCGCGTCGAAGCCGGTGCCGACGCGGCCGGCATATTTCAGCTTGCCTTCACCGTCGTACACGCCGAGCAGCAGCGCGCCAAAAGCGGCACGGCTGCCCGCCGGCTCCGAGTAGCCGCCGATCACGAATTCCTGCCGCCGGCGGCACTTGAGCTTGATCCACGTCGAGGCGCGGGCCGACGTGTAGTGGCTGTCCCGCCGCTTGCCGATGATCCCTTCGAGCGCCATATCGCAGGCGCTTTTCAGCAGATCGTCGGCGCTAAAGTCAAAGTCTTCCGAAAAGCGCAGGATGCGGTTGTCCGATCCTTCGAGCAGCGCCCGCAGGATCGCGCGGCGCTGCACCAGCGGCACGCCGCGCAGGTCGTAGCCGTTCAGAAACGGCAGGTCGAACAGATAAATCACAATGTCTTGCGGCCGGTTCGCATCAAAGGCGTTTTGTAGTGCCTGAAAGTTCGGCACATCGTTGTGATCGAGCACTACCGCTTCGCCGTCGAGCCATCCGCTATCGAGATCGAGTTGCGCGAGCGCGCCGACCTGTTTGCTGAACTTCGCGGTCCAGTCGTTGCCGGCACGCGTGCAGACACGGACTGGGTTCTTCGCAGCGTGATGATCGATCCGCATCAGCACGCGATAGCCGTCGAACTTGATCTCGTACGACCATTCGTCGCCCGGCGGGGCGCTGTCGACCAGCGTGGCCAGTTGCGGTTTGAACGTGGCGGGCAACGCGGCCTTCTTTGCGCCCTCGGTGGCCGGCGACGCCGCGAGCGTGCGGAGCGACTCCGCGCTGCGGTTGGCGACGATACCGGTTTTCTTTGCGTCGGCGGCGCGCGCGCGGGTTGCTGCCTTCGGTTTTGCGGACTTGCCTGAACGAGCGGCCGGCTTGCTTGCCGTGTGCCCGTCTGCTGCGTGTTTCTCTGCGGCGTGCTTCACTTCGGTTGTCCGCCCGGCGCGCTTGCCTTTGCCCGCTCCGCGAACGGCCGCACCATCGAGCACGCTGCCCGGCCGTTCGGCGAGCACATCGAACTCGGCCTCGCTGCGCGCCGCGTCGTCACGCTCCTTGATGAGCAGCCACTGTTCCTTGTCGCCGCTGCCGCGCATATGGCTGCGCACGAGCATCCAGCCGCCCTGAAGCTTGTCACCGTCCAACGTGAACTTGAGCTTGCCGGCCCCATACGCCTCGCGCGCGTGCGCCACCCCGCCGTCAGGCTCCCACGTGCCGCGATCCCACACGATGACCGAACCCGCACCGTAGTTACCCGGCGGGATCTCGCCTTCGAACGAGCCATATTCGACCGGGTGATCTTCGACGTGCACGGCGAGCCGCTTCACCGACGGGTCCAGACTCGGCCCTTTGGGCACCGCCCACGATTTCAGCGTACCGTCGAGTTCAAGGCGGAAGTCATAGTGCAGACGCCGCGCGTCGTGCTCCTGGATCACGTAGGACAGCGCTTGCGTCGCCTTGCGGGACGAAGGCTTGCGCACTGCGGTCCTGGACGTGGCCTTTCCCGACGGTTCCGGTGTCTCGTCGAAGCGGCGCTTCCGGTGATAGGGGTCGAGCCGGTCGGTCATGGCTGTGCCTTAAAAGCGTCCTCAAGCAGCGCTGCGTTTGCGCGCCGGAGCTTCTTTACGGGAGGCGGCCGTGCGGGCACTGGCGCCACTCACGCGTTTCGTCGTGGCCGTCTTGCGACGCCGCGGTGTGGCTGGCTCCTCTGCCTCGTCGTCGTCCTGCGCCGCCTGCGCTCGGCCGCCAGCCTTGCCCTTGCCGCGCCCGAGGCTGCGTTTAAGCAGATCGGACAAATCGAGAATCTCGGCGGACTGACGCGAATCTCGCGGCGTCTCGACGTCGGTGATCTCTTCGGTCTTGCCCGCGCGAATCTTCCGATCCACGAGCGTCATGATGTCGTCGCGGAATGTGTCGTGATAGGCCGACGGGTCCCAGCCGTCGCTCATGTCGTCGATCAGCTTTTTCGCCATATCGAGCTCGCGCGCAGTCACGCCGGCCTTTTTCGGGTCTTCGGACGGCAGTTTCAGTTCGTTGTAGTCGCGCACTTCGTCGGCCCAGCGCAGCGTGTTGAGCGCGAGCACCGATCCAACCGGGATGAGCGCCGCCAGGTGCTGCTTGTTGTGCAGCACGACGCTGGCGACGCCGATCTTCCCCGACGCCTTCAGCGCCTCGCGCAGCAACGCGTAGACCTTCTCGCCCTTGCGGTCCGGCGCCAGAAAATACGGGGTGTCGAGATACAAAAATGAGATCTCAGGCGCCTCGACGAATGCGAGGATATCGACGGTTTGCGTCGATTCCGGATTCGCCGAGCGAATCTCGTCGTCGGACAGCACAACGTATTTATCCTTCTCGTACTCGAAGCCGCGCACGATGTTGTCGCGCGTGACTTCCTTGCCGGTGCGCTTGTTGATCTGCCGGTAGCCGATCGGATCGATCGAGCGCTTGTCCAGAAGATTGAAGCCGACTTTCTCAGACTGCGTGGCCGGATACAACTGCACCGGTACGTGCACGAGGCCGAAGCTGATCGCGCCTTTCCAGATCATGTGTGACATCGTGCGCTCCCAAAGGCCGGGACCTTTGACTACGCATCAAGCGTGCCACGGCGCCACCGGCCCCCGCGGGCGGCAGCACGCGCTGGTTGTGGTCAGCGCGCCCTGTAACTCTTGCGCCGTCTTGGCAAAAGCTACGGTCCGACGGGACGACGCTGCGCCATGTTAGGGAGTCCGCAGCAAGCGGCCGACAGCGTCTCGTGTCGAGTCAAAGCCTGCTCACGCTTAGCCCACCTCGCACGGCACCGCAGCGAACCCGCGAAAGCGCGCCCGGCCGCCGCGCGTGGGTGCGCCGCTTAACTGGTATGAAGGAAACCGCTGCACAAAGCGCCCGATCGCAATCCGCGCTTCAAGTCGCGCGAGCGAAAGCCCGGCGCACTGATGAATGCCGAAGCCGAAGGCCAGATGGCGATTGGGGTCGCGACGGATATCGAAGCGTTCGGGATCGCCGAACTGCTCCGGATCGCGATTGGCCGCGCCAATGCACAGCGTGACCGGTGTGCCGCGTGCGACGGCGAATCCGCCGATCTCGGTGTCGACGGTCGCCATCCGGTTGCCGAGCTGGTTCGAGCTTTCGAACCGCAGGCATTCTTCGACGGCGCTCTCGATGAGTCCGGGCTCCTGACACAGCGCCGCACGTGCATGCGGCCATTCGCTCAGCGTGACGAGGCCGTTGCCGATCAGATTGGTCGTCGTCTCATGGCCGGCATTCAGAATGAAGATGCAGTTTTGCAGCAGTTCCGCCTCGGACAGGCGCTCACCGTCCACTTTACCTTCGATCAGGCGGGTCAGGACATCGTGCTGCGGATCGCCTGGCGAGCGCCGGCGGCGCGTCACCAGATCCTGCAGATAGGCGACGAACTCGCTCACCGCGCGGTTGCCGCGTTCGAGTTGAGCCTCGTTCAACGCCGGCTCGAGCGCCCCGAGAATCGCCAGCGACCACTCGCGCAGCGGCGCCCGCTCTTCGTGCGGCACGACAAGCAGATTGCCGATGATCTCGAGCGGAATCGCGGCGGCGAATTCGCTGATCAGATCAATCCGGCCCTGAGCGGCAGCCGCATCGAGCAGCCCGTCGACGAGGCGGATCAGGCCCGGCTCCATCGCCGCAATCGCCCGCGCCGTGAGCGCGCCCGCAATCAGCTTGCGTACCCGCGTATGCAACGGCGGATCGTTGAACACGAGGCTCGTCGTGTGATGCGCGTAAAGCGGCGACTCGCCGTACTTCGGCTTGAATTCGACGGTTTTGTCCGAACTGAAAGTCTTGGGATCGCGGTAGACCGCTTGCACGTCCCTGTAGCGCGTGAGGAAGAGCGAACCGTCCGGCATGCGCTTCACCGGCTCGTACGTGCGCAGCGCGCGGTAGACCGGATAGGGATCGGCATAAAAGGCCGGCGTCAGATGCTGGAGATCGAAATCCTGGGCAAGGATGCGGGGGGCGTCGGCGGGGGCAGGCGGGGGCATGGGGTCTCCGTGATTTTGGGCAGCTTGACGGGCTCGTGTGGCGCTTTTGGGTGGATCATGCGTGGGTCCAGCGGGTCCAGGCAGGGTTATAGGTCCCGCCTTCCGGTTCTGAAAGCAGGACCCGCCCAGCCAGCCGACGCATCGCGCTAACCCGTTACAATAACGGGATTTTCCGCGCGCGCCCGCGCCTTTTCCTGCGTCGTCATGAACCTCGTCATCCAAAGCCCCGCGCCCCTGTCCGCCGACCACCATAAGACGCTCGTCGCGCTTGCGCGCGGCTCGCGCGCCGCCGTCATCGACGCCCACGCGATCCGTATTGCCGACGCGAGCCCCGCCCAGCGCGCCGATCTGGACGTCTACTGCGGTACGCACTCACTGGATTACGCGTTTGTCGAACCCAACCGGCAGTTGCGCGACTTTGGTCTGGTCGCAATGGACATGGACTCGACGCTGATCACGATTGAATGCATCGACGAAATTGCGGATTTCTGCGGCCTGAAGGCCGAGGTTGCGGCCATCACCGAAGCGTCGATGCGCGGCGAAATCAAGGATTTCAACGAAAGCCTCATCCGCCGTGTGGCGCTGCTCAAAGGTCTCGACGCGAGCGCGCTGGAACGCGTGTATGAAGAGCGTCTGCGCCTGTCGCCCGGTGCGGAACAGATGCTGACCGGCGCGAGGGCGGCGGGTCTGAAGACCTTGCTCGTTTCTGGCGGCTTCACCTTCTTCACCGAAAAACTGAAGGGCCGCCTTGGCCTCGATTTCACGCGAGCCAACACGCTCGAAATCGTAGACGGCAAGCTGACTGGCCACGTAACAGGCGAGATCGTCAATGCGGAAGTCAAGGCGCGGACGCTGCGCGAAACCTGCGCGCAGCTCGGCATCGAGCCCAGCCGCGCGATTGCGATGGGCGACGGCTCCAACGATCTGAAGATGATGGCCGAGGCAGGATTATCCGTGGCGTTTCGCGCGAAGCCGGTGGTGCGCGAAGCCGCGAGTGTCGCGTTCAACCATGTTGGGTTGGATGGGTTGTTGCGGTTGTTTTGAGACGGCACGCTACTACGCTATGACGGACTCCGCAGGCGCAAAAAAGCCCATCGAAACCAGGTCCCGATGGGCTTCTCTTAATTGCGCAGCCTTCAGGTGCTGAGACGCAAGCCGCGTTCAGGCCAGCGTACTCAAACTCCGCTCCATATCCGCGCGCAGATCGCCCTCTTCTTCCAACCCGATATAGAAGCGCACCAGCGTGCCGCGATGCGGCCACTGCGCGGCAGTACGCATCGATGCGATGTCATACGGCATCACGAGACTATGCGCCCCGCCCCAGCTCCAGCCAATCGAAAACAGCTCGAGCGACTCGCAGAAGGTATCGATTTGCGCCGGTGTGTAACGGCCATCGAACACCACCGAAAACAACCCGCCCGCGCCCGTGAAGTCACGTTCGTAAAACTCGTGCCCGGGGCAATCGGGGAACGCGGGATGCAGCACCGCGGCGATCTCCGGACGCGCCTTCAGCCACTTTGCAATGGCCAGCGCGCTGCGGTCATGCTGCTCGAAGCGCACCTGCATGCTCGGCAGGCTACGCAGGATCAGCGAACAATCGTCCGATGAGACGCCGATGCCCATACGCATGCGCGCCGCTTTCAATTTCAGATGCAGTTCGCGCTCGGCGGTGATCGTCGCCCCCATCAGCACATCGCCGCCGCCCGATTGATATTTGGTCAGCGCCTGCACCGAAATATCGACACCATGCTCGAACGGCCGGAACGCGAGCCCCGCGGACCAGGTATTGTCGATTGCGGTGATCACATTGCGGGCGCGCGCCGCCGCGGTGATTGCGCCCACGTCGGGCACTTCCATCGTCACCGAGCCCGGCGCCTCGAGCCAGATCAGCCGCGTGTTCGGCTGGATCAGGTCGGCAATGCCCGCGCCGATCATCGGATCGTAGTAGCGCGCAGTAATGCCGAAATCGCGGGCCAGCCAGTCGCCATGATCGCGGTTCGGCGAATAGACGTTGTCGGGGATCAGGACGTCGTCGCCGGCTTTGACGAGACCGAAGTAAACATTGGAGATCGACGACAGCCCTGACGGTTGCAGCAGTGCGTGCTTACCGCCTTCGATAGCCGCCAGCCGCTGCGCCAGCGCGAGCGACGTGGGCGTGGCGTGCAGGCCGTAGCGCCATTGGGCATCGTTGCGCCAGTCGCACGCGCGCATCGCGGCGAGATCGGGGAACACGACCGTCGACGCGCGTGCGACCGGCACCGCGAACGATTCGAAGCCCGGAGTGATCTGGTCTTCAGCGCGCACGATGCGGGTCTGCAGGCTGCGCTTGGGTTTGGATTGAGTCATAGTGGTTTCGCGTAGAACGAAAACAGAACAGTGAGTAGAACGGAAAAACGCGCGAGCGTCGCGCTTACTCGCCAATCGAGAGGTTATTCACCCCGTTCACCGTATGCGCGCCGCTCGCTGCGGGGGCCGCAGGTCCCGAAGGCGCAGCGCCGGCCGCCGGCGGCTGAGCGGCTGCACCCGGCGCCGGCACTGGCTGTCCTGCCGCCAGCGGCCGCAAGTCGAACGGCTGCGGATCCGAATCGTCAACGTTCATCCGCTCGCCCGCGACCGAACCGTCAGCGGTGAACTTGCCCACCCAGTTGCCCGTGATGTGCGTGCCGTCATTCGACTCCTCCACTTCGAGGGTGTCGCCGTCGCGGTCGCCCGCAATCAGGATCACTTCACCCGTATCGGTGTACTGATACTCTCCGTGCACCCCGGATGGGTCGTCGGTCTTCGGTCCAAGCCGCAACACGATCTGACGCGTGCCGAGCGTGCCGGCGTAGCGCGGAAACTTGGCGAACTCCGGGCTTGGCTTGAGCGGCAACTGGATAGGAGGCGGCGCAGCCAGCTCCTTGACCGCATCACTCTGCGCCCATGCTTGTGCGGGCAGCAAGGTGCCCCCACCGGCCAGCAGCAGCACCGCTGCGGCACCCGGGATCCAGCCGCGCCAGCGCGCGGCGCTCCTGATTGCTTTCGATTCCAGCATCCGTTCTTTCCTGTTGCATGAGACCAGGCGGCGCACGCCCGGCGTCAGATCCGCTCGAAGATCGCCGCGATGCCCTGGCCGCCGCCAATGCACATCGTCACGAGCGCGTAACGCCCGCCGATACGCTGCAGCTCGTACAGCGCCTTCACGGTAATCAATGCGCCGGTCGCGCCGATCGGATGGCCGAGCGAAATGCCGGAGCCGTTAGGATTGACCTTCGCGGGATCGAGCCCAAGTTCTTTGCTGACCGCGCACGCCTGCGCGGCAAATGCTTCGTTCGCTTCGATGACGTCGAGATCGGCGACCGTCAGGCCGGCCCGCTCGAGCACCTTGCGGGTGGCCGGCACCGGGCCGATACCCATGTAGGCCGGATCGACGCCCGCGTGAGCGTAGGCAACCAGCCGCGCCAGCGGCTTCACGCCACGCTGTTCCGCGATACTGCGCTCCATCAGTACGACTGCTGCAGCCGCGTCGTTGATGCCGGACGCGTTGCCGGCCGTCACCGAGCCGTTTTCCTTCGCGAACACCGGCTTCAACTTCGAGAAGTCTTCCGCCGACGCGTTCAGACGCACATGTTCATCCTGCTCGAACACGATGTCGCCCTTCTTCGATGAGATCGTGATCGGCAGGATCTGTTCCTTGAAATAGCCACTCGCGATGGCATGCGCCGCGCGGCGGTGCGACTCGAGCGCGAGCGCATCCTGCGCCTCGCGGGAGATGCCGTATTTCTGCGCGACATTCTCAGCCGTCACACCCATGTGAATGCCATGGAACGGGTCCTGCAACGCGCCGAGCATCATATCGACGAGACCCGCGTCGCCCATGCGCTGACCGAATCGCGCAGCGGGCATGATGTACGGCGCGCGGCTCATGTTTTCCGCGCCGCCGCCAATGGCGATGTCCGCATCGCCGAGCAGCACGCTTTGCGCGGCGGAGACGATCGCCTGCAAACCGGAGCCGCACAGGCGGTTCACCGTGAGCGCGGGCGCATGTTGCGCGACGCCGCCGTTCAAGGCCGCCACACGGGCCAGATACATGTCCTTGGGTTCGGTGTGTACCACATTGCCGAACACGACGTGGCCGACTTCGTCGCCCGCCACCTTTGCCCGCGCCAGCACCTCACGCACCACACGTGCGCCGAGGTCGGTCGGCGAGAAGTCCTTGAGGCCGCCACCGAAGTCGCCAATTGCCGTACGCACGCCGCTTACCACCACTACTTCGCGTTGCATCGCTCGCTCCTTTTACTCTCTGATACGTGATCTGGACGGCTAGTCTGGGTAACCGCCCGCAAGCCGCCCTGGTTCATCCTCAGCGCCAGGTCTCGCCAAGCCATGCGGGGGCTTGCACGAGGCCGCGCCCACTCAGGCTGCCAGCGCCTTCTCGACCGCGTTGCGATCGGGAATCGGCGCAACCGCCCCGAAGCCTTGCGTCGACAATGCCGCAGCCATATTCGCGTAACGCGCCGCTGCAAACGGATCGTCGCCCGCCACGATACGGGCGATAAACGCACCGCCAAAGCAATCGCCGGCGCCGGTCGCGTCCACCGCATTCACGGCGTTCCCCGGGACCTCGCGGCGCTCGTCCGGCGTGGCCACATACGCGCCTTGCTGGCCGAGCTTGAGTGCGACAACGCGCGGACCGAGCGCCAGCAGGTAATCGACGATCTCGTCGCGACCGGTGAGCCCGGTCAACACGGTGACGTCGTCCCAGCTCGGCAGACAGATGTCGGTATGGCGAATCGCTTCGACCATCACGGCACGCGCCCGCGCGAGCGGCCACAGCTTGAGGCGCAGATTCGTGTCAAAACTCACCCGCGTGCCGTTTGCACGCGCATGACTGATCGCTGCGAGAGCCGCGTCGCAGGCGCTCACGCTGATCGCGAGACTGATGCCGGACAGATGCAGTACCTGCGCGGCCGCAATGGCGTCGAGCGGCAAATCGCGCGGCGAGTAACGGCTCGCAGCCGAACCCGCGCGCAGATAATCGAACTGATGGCCTTGCGCCCCGTGCGAGACGAAATAGACGCCGGTCGGCGCCTGGCTGTCGACTTTGATCATCGACGTATCCACCGACTCGCATTGCCATAAATCGAGCAGCAGGCGCCCGAAATGATCGTCACCGACCGCCGACACATAACCCGAGGTCGCGCCCTGACGCGCAGCCGCGATGCAGAAGTTCGAGGTGTCGCCGCCGAAGCCTTGCAGATAATTTGGCTGATCCTTGGACGACTGGTTGAATTCGACCATTGCCTCGCCGAGCGCGAGGATTGCCGGGCTCGCTGCCATGGACATGGCTTACACCTCGCCCCACAGATCGTGACCGTCGGCGCCGGTGATCTTCACCGAGACGAAATCGCCCACCTTGTAGCGCTTCGAGGCCTTGGTGGTTGGCGCGATATAAACGACGCCATCGATCTCCGGTGCATCCGCGGCCGTGCGGCCGATGCCGCCGTCGGCGTTGATTTCGTCGACCAGCACCTTCAAGGTCTTGCCGACCTTGCGCGCGATACGTTTGGCCGACACTTCCTCGGCCACTTCCATGAAGCGCGCGCGGCGTTCCTCGCGCACTTCGTCGGGCAATGCGCCGTCGAGTTCGTTGGCGGTGGCACCTTCAACCGGCGAGTAAGCGAAGCAGCCGACGCGATCCAGTTCCGCCTCGCGAATGAAGTCCAGCAGCGTCTGAAACTGCTCTTCAGTCTCACCGGGGAAGCCGGCGATAAACGTGCTGCGGATCGTCAGGTCGGGGCAGATCTCGCGCCATGCGCGCACCCGCTCCAATACCTTCTCGGCATTGGCCGGCCGCTTCATGCGCTTCAACACTTCGGGATGGGCGTGCTGGAAAGGCACGTCGAGGTACGGCAGCACGTGCCCCTTGAATGGACCTTCGGCCATCATCGGGATGACTTCGTCGACGCTCGGATACGGATACACGTAATGGAGGCGTACCCATGCGCCGTACTGTGCGGCCAGTTCGCCGAGCGCGCCAACGAGGTCCGTCATGCGCGTCTTGATCGGCTTGCCGTTCCAGAAACCGGTGCGGTATTTCACGTCGACGCCGTACGCGCTGGTGTCCTGGGAAATCACCAGCAATTCCTTCACGCCGGACTTGAACAGGTTTTCCGCTTCGAGCATCACTTCCGCGACCGGACGCGACACCAGGTCGCCGCGCATCGACGGGATGATGCAGAACGTGCAGCGGTGATTGCAGCCTTCGGAAATCTTCAGGTACGCGTAGTGACGAGGCGTGAGCTTCACGCCCGCGGCGGGCACCAGATCGACGAACGGATCGTGCGGCTTCGGCAGATGCATGTGCACGTGCTGCATGACTTCGCCGACCGCGTGGGGGCCGGTCACGGCCAGCACCTTCGGATGCACTTCTTCAATCAGCCCCGAGCCGCTGCCGCTCTTCTTCGCGCCGAGGCAACCGGTGACGATCACCTTGCCGTTCTCAGTGAGCGCCTCGCCGATCGCGTCGAGGCTTTCCTGCACGGCTTCGTCGATGAAGCCGCAGGTGTTGACGACCACGAGGTCCGCGCCGTCATAGGTACCGGATATCTCGTAGCCTTCGGCGCGCAGTTGCGTGATGATCTGCTCGGAGTCGACCAGGGCTTTTGGGCACCCGAGCGAAACGAACCCGACCTTGGGTGCGGCAATGTTGGGGGAAATGGGGGAGGAAGCTTGCGGCATAGGGGCGGTCCGGCGGATGGCGGTAAACGTAACCTCAGATTGTACCCCGTGGCACGTCCAACGCATCTAGCGCCAACACGCGACCCCCCGCCGGAATCGACGCCGGATGTAGCTCCGTCCCACCCATCGGGCTTTCCCCGCGGTCATCCCACTGCGCCCTTCTTGCAGCAGCGTCGCCAGCCCGACCCTGAGCCGGACGGCGCCCAGCCGCCGCGCCCTACTTCTTCTCCGGCTCCGGATCCGTCTGCGGATTGGCAGGCGTGAACGGGAAAGTGCTGAACATCGACTTCGCCTGGTTCTGCATCTGCTCCTGCATCTGCACGAACATGTTCTTCGACTGCTCGATGTAGCTGGTCATCATGCCTTGCATCATCGGCGCCTGCATGTTCATGAACTGCGACCAGACCTCGGGATTCATGGCCTTGCCTTCGTACAGGTTCTTCGACTGGTCGGCGAGCTTGGCCTGAATGTCGATGAACGCCTGAATGTTCTTCTCGAGATACGTGCCCATCATGCCCTGCATCGCGTGTCCGTAAAAACGGATGATCTGCGACAGCATCGACGACGAGAACATCGGCAGGCCGCCGCTCTCTTCTTCAAGAATGATCTGCAACAGAATGGCGCGCGTCAGGTCCTCGTTGCTCTTCGCATCGATGACCTTGAAATCCTCCTGGTCAAGCACGAGCTGCTTGACGTCCGTCAGCGTGATGTACGTGCTTGTCTCGGTGTCATAGAGCCGACGGTTCGGATATTTCTTGATGAGTCGTTCGGCAGTTTTCTTTGTAGTAGTGGTCATTTAACGCCTTTGAGCGCCATTGAAGCGCAGAAACGGCGTCTTGCCGCACGCGCAATCGGGCCGAGATTGCACGTACGAGACGCCGCCGGAAACACCTGAACCATGTAGCACCCCGTCTTGCGACCGGGCGCCGCACGGATCAGCCCATGTGCAGACCGCCATTCAGCGAGAAATCAGCCCCCGTCGAAAAGCCCGATTCGTCCGACGCGAGCCACGCCACGATCGAACCGATTTCATCCGGCTGTCCGAGACGGCGCACCGGGATCGTCGCGACGATCTTTTCCAGCACATCGGGGCGGATCGACTTGACCATATCCGTACCGATGTAACCAGGCGACACGGTTTTCACCGTAACGCCCTTGGTGGCGACTTCCTGGGCCAGCGACATCGTGAAGCCGTGAATGCCGGCCTTCGCCGTCGAGTAGTTCGTCTGCCCGAACTGGCCCTTCTGCCCGTTCACCGACGAGATGTTGATCACCCGCCCGAAGCCGCGCTCGACCATCCCGTCGATCACCTGCTTGGTGACGTTGAAGAGGCTCGTCAGGTTGGTGTCGATCACCGCCGTCCAGTCTTCGTGGGTCATCTTGCGGAACACGACGTCGCGCGTAATGCCCGCATTGTTGACCAGCACATCGACCTCGCCAACTTCGGCTTTCACCTTGTCGAATGCCACCTTGGTCGATTCCCAGTCGCCCACGTTACCTTCCGAGGCAACGAAGTCGAAACCCAGGGCCTTCTGCTCTTCGAGCCACTTGACGCGGCGTGGGGAGTTCGGGCCACAGCCGGCGACGACCTTGAAGCCTTCCTTGTGAAGACGCTGGCAAATGCTCGTGCCGATGCCGCCCATCCCGCCCGTTACATACGCAATTCGCTGTGCCATAAACCACACTCCATTATCGTTTTTCCGAGGCGCCGACCGGCAGCCCCTTCCCTCGCCTGTACTGCATCATCTCCGCTGCCGCCGGGCGACCGGCTGGCGAGGCCACCACACCACACACGACGCGCCGCTTCGATCCCGAGCACTGACCCAGCGGCGCGCGGCAACATTCATCCCGCTTAGGCGCGCTCGACTGCCAGCGCCACGCCCATGCCGCCGCCGATACACAGCGAGGCCAGGCCCTTCTTGGCGTCGCGCTTCTGCATTTCGTGCAGCAGCGTGACGAGAATCCGGGCGCCAGACGCGCCGATCGGATGGCCGATCGCAATCGCCCCGCCGTTCACGTTGACCTTCGACGTGTCCCAGCCCATTTGCTGGTGTACGGCGAGCGCCTGCGCGGCGAATGCTTCATTGATTTCCATCAGGTCGAGATCGGCCGGGCTCCAGCCTGCGCGCTCCAGACAGCGGCGCGAAGCCGGCACGGGGCCCATGCCCATCACCTTCGGATCGACACCGGCGTTGGCGTATGCCTTGATGCGGGCAAGCGGCCTGAGACCCAGCGCTTCGGCCTTCTTGGCCGACATCACGACTACCGCAGCCGCGCCGTCGTTCAGACCCGACGCGTTCGCGGCCGTGACCGTGCCTTCCTTCGAGAAGGCCGGCTTGAGACCGGCAAGCGACTCAGCCGTAACCCCGTGGCGCACGAATTCGTCCGTGGCAAAGCGCAGCGGTTCACCCTTGCGTTGCGGAATCTCGACCGGCACGATCTCATCATCGAAACGGCCCGACTTCTGCGCGGCTTCCGCCTTGTTTTGCGAAAGCGCCGCGAACGCGTCCTGCTGTTCGCGCGTAATGCCGTATTCCTTCGCGACGTTCTCAGCCGTCACGCCCATGTGGTACTGGTTGTAGACGTCCCACAGGCCGTCGACGATCATGCTGTCGATCAGCTTGGCGTCGCCCATGCGGAAGCCGTCGCGCGAACCCGGCAGCACGTGCGGCGCGGCGCTCATGTTTTCCTGACCGCCCGCCACCACGATGTCCGCGTCGCCGGCGATGATGGCGTTGGCCGCCAGCATCACAGCTTTAAGGCCCGAACCGCAAACCTTGTTGATCGTCATGCCAGGCACCGACATCGGCAAGCCTGCCTTGATCAACGCCTGGCGCGCCGGATTCTGGCCGGAGCCCGCCGCCAGAACCTGGCCCAGGATGACTTCGCTAACCTGCTCGGGCTTCACGCCCGCGCGTTCGAGTGCAGCGCGAACCACGAGTGCGCCGAGATCGGGTGCAGCGATTTTCGCCAGCGACCCACCGAATTTGCCGACTGCCGTACGCGCGGCCGATACGATCACTACATCAGTCATTTCAATTTCCTCCGGGCATCGCGGCTGATTACTCCACCGCCCGTCAAGTTAAAAATCCAATCACCTGCTCAGTGCCCTTAACGCCGACTACTCACACCTGCGTCATTCGTTTAATTGCATCCGCAGCTTATCCGGGTGGCTCGCCTGCGTCACTCGCGTTGCATCACATAGCGCCCAGGCGCAGGCTCGATCACCGGATAGTCGGCAGAGCCCGCGCTAGCGCGCGGCTTGACCTTCTTGCCGCCGTATTGATCGAGCCAACGGGTCCATTCGGGCCACCAGCTTCCGGGCACTTCCGTGGCCCGTTCGAACCAGTCGTCCGGATTCTCAGGCAAGCTCTTGTCCTCTGTCTGCAGCACCCAGTAATTACGCTTCTTCTTGGCCGGCGGATTGATCACGCCCGCGATATGCCCCGACGCACCGAGCACGAATTCCAGCGGTCCGCTCAGCAATGGCACGGAGGCATAGGCCGTGTGCCACGGCACGATATGGTCTTCGCGTGAACCGTAGATGAAGGTAGGCACATCGACCAGCGACAGATCCACCTTCTCGCCGCACACGGTCAGCTCATTCGGCTTGCGCAGACGATTCTCCAGATAGGTATTGCGCAGGTACCACACGTACATCGGTCCCGGCAGGCTGGTCGAATCGCTGTTCCAGTACAGCAGGTCGAACGGCGTCGGCGTGCGACCCTTTAGATAATTGTCGACTACATAGTTCCACACGAGATCGTTCGGACGCAGAAACGAGAACGCGTTGGCGAATTCGATGCCGCGCATCAGCCCCGGCTTCGTACCGTTCTTGCCGCCGATCGTTTGCTCGCGCATCTGCACATGCCCTTCATCGACGAACACATCGAGCACACCCGTGTCCGAAAAATCGAGCATGGCGGTGAGCAAGGTCATCGAGGCTGCGGGATGCTCGCCACGCGCCGCCGCAACGGCAAGCGCCGTAGCGAGCATCGTGCCGCCGACGCAGAAACCAAGCGTGTTGATCTGCTCACGTCCGCTGATCTTGCGCACGGTATCGATTGCAGTTAGCACGCCCTCATCGGTGTAATCGTCCCACGTCTTATGTGCGATCGACGCATCCGCGTTACGCCATGAAATCAGGAACACCTGATGCCCGGACTCGAGCCCATGTGCGACGAGCGAGTTCTCAGGTTGCAGATCGAGGATATAGAACTTGTTGATGCAAGGCGGCACGATCAGCAAGGGCCGCTCGCGCACGCTCGCCGTGCGCGGCTTGTACTGGATCAACTGGATGAGGTCGTTCTCGAACACGACCGAGCCTTCAGTATTCGCGAGATTTTCGCCCACCACAAAACGCGATTCGTCGGTCTGCGAAATCTTGCCGCGCTGCAGGTCGCTCAACAGATTGGTCACGCCCTGGCGCAGACTTTCGCCGCGACTCTCCAGCAAGGTCTTCTGCGCTTCGGGATTGAGCGCGAAGAAGTTGCTCGGCGAGGCTGCCGCGGTCCACTGCTGGACCGCGAAGCGAATCCGTTCGCGCACCTTCGGTTCGGTATCGAGCGCCTCGACCAGTTCCTGCAGGTAGCGCGCGTTCAGCAGATACCATGCGGCGGTGAACGCATACCCTGGCGTGGCGCTCCATGCCTCCGCGCTGAAACGACGATCCTTCAGTTCGGGGATCTTCGGCGAAGTGTCAGCGGCCTGCTGAATCAACTGCATGGCTTCGCGCGAATAGTCTGACTGCAACTTCTGCAAACGCTCTGACGGGATCGCCGCAGTGGGCACTTTCAGGCCGGCGAACGGCGCCATGGCGGCCGCGGCGTTGGCAAAGTCGGGCATGGCCGGCATCGATGGCATATGCGGCATCTGGAACGCCGCGCCAGCACCTGCGGCAGGCACACCGAGCGAACGCCACGCGTTAATCCAGGCATCGAATAACTGCTGCGCTCCGGCGGGACCGGCACTGGCCTGCTGCTGGGTACGCTCCGTCGTGGAGTCCGTGCTTGAGGAAGTCGAGGAATGTTGTGATGCTGCCATACCTGCTTTTGACCGGTGAGTCCTGACGGACGGTTGAGAGGCAGGTTTCCGACGCACGTGGGCGATTGCTCGCGACCTCGTCACGCCCTGTCCCGTGTGTGGGGAACATTCTTGCTCCCCATCGCAAGGCATGTCAATGCTTGTTCCCGATTTTGCCGCAGTGCGATACTTTTTTAATTATCGTTTTCCCCATGTATTTCATCGCGTTATTGAGGCGCGCTAGAACTAACGGACAAAAAATGCAAAAGGCCCATATTGCAGGGCCTTTTTGCATTTAACACGAGGAATGGCGGCGATTTTCGAGCCGCGATATGGCAAGCTTTACGGCCAGTGCAGGCACCTTTGGCGCCGCAGCAAAAATGCCTGCCGCGCCCCCCCGAGCAAACCCTGATGACGCCCGCCGGCTATGGCTGCCAGCGGCGCGAGCGAGCGCTCCCGATCAGTCAGTAAGCCAGATCATTGCGGCCATACGGCCCGTGACGCGATCACGCCGGTAAGAATAGAAGCGCTCACGCTGGGTGACCGTACATGCGTCACCGCCGCTAATCTCCGTCACGCCGAGGCGTTGCAAACGCAAACGCGCGAGCGCCGGAAGGTCGGCGAAGTATTTGCCCGGCGCCTCGGCTCGCGGGACGAATGCACGAGCCGTCGCCTCACGTTGCGAATCGTCCGCGCCATTCATAAAGGCGTCACGCACGTCTGCCCCTACCTCGAACGCAGCGGGTCCGATGGATGGTCCGAGGTACGCCTGAAGCGAGGCGGGATGCGTACCCGCCAGATCGGCGACGCGCTGCGCGGTCTTCTCGACGACGCCCGAGGCCAATCCACGCCAACCCGCGTGCGCGGCGCCCACCGCGCGACCGGCGGCGTCACACAGCAATACGGGCATGCAATCGGCAACCATCACGACGCAGATCGTGCCCGGCTGGCTCGTGACGCTGGCATCGGCGCGCATGAGCGGCTCGCCCGCGCGAGCCCGCGCCAGCACCTCGCGCGCATCGACCACCTCCGCGCCGTGGACCTGCTCCAGCCACGCCGCCTCGGCGCCCCCGGTCAAACCCATCAGACGGGCGCGATTCCGCGCGACGCAAACCGGGTCGTCGCCCGCCAGCCGGCCGAGGTTCAGGCCACCCGGCGCCTCGACGCCATCCTGCCAGCGGCCGAACGGCGGCAGGCTCACCCCGCCGTTGCGGGTGGTCACCTGCGCGTGCACGCGCGGCGAGACACGCCAGTCGGGTTGCAGCACGTCGGCAAGCGTCAGTTCGGATGTCTCGGCTTCAAGCGTCATGCGTGGTCGTCCTCGTCATCGTCGTCCTGCCCGTCATCGAAAGACGCTTCGTAACCTTCCGCTTCCTCATCTTCGTAATACGCCTCGTCGAACTCACCCTCGTCGTCGCGGCCGAGTCCCAGTGCGGCCGACAGCGCCGCCATATCCTCAGGCACCTCGGCGCGCCATTGCATCTCCCGGCCAGTCTGCGGATGGATCAGGCCAAGGCGCCACGCATGCAGCGCCTGGCGCGCGAAACCGTCGGGCAGCGGCGTGACCGAACGCTTGCCGCGCGCACGTCCATAGACCGGGTCGCCCAGCAAAGGATGGCCAATGTGCGCGCAATGCACGCGAATCTGGTGGGTGCGCCCGGTTTCCAGATCACAATGGATGGCCGACACCGGTTGCCGCTGCCAGATAGCCGAATCGACGCGCCGGAAGTGCGTGCGGGCGGGTTTGCCGGAGGCGCTCGTGACCACCGCCATGCGCGTGCGCTCGCGCGGATCGCGGCCAATCGGCGCGTCGATCGTGCCTTCTTCCGGCATGTTGCCCCACACGAGCGCGAGATAGCGGCGCTTGACCGTGCGCGCCTGCAATTGCCGCACGAGATCGGTCTGCGCCTCGAGCGTGCGCGCCACCACCATCAGCCCGGAGGTCTCCTTGTCGAGCCGGTGCACGATACCGGCGCGCGGCAAGCCGGACGCCGCCTCGCCATAGCGATACAGGAGCCCGTTCAGCACGGTGCCGCTCCAGTTGCCGGCCGCCGGATGCACCACCATGCCGGCGGGCTTGTTGATCACCACGAGGGTCTCGTCTTCGTAGACGACGTCGAGCGGCACGGGTTCGGGCGTGAACGCGAGCTGCTCGGGCAGCAGATCGGGCACCAGCTCGATGCTCGCGCCGAGCGGCACCGGCTGGCGAATCTTCGCGGGCATGCCATCCACCCGCACACGCTCCGCTTCAATCCAGCTTTGCAGCCGGTTGCGAGAAAACTCGGGAAAGACCTTTGCGAGCACCTTGTCGAGCCGCTCGCCGGCCAGCTCATCGGGCACGGTCACCACACGCGGCGTATTGTCCACGGCCTTGCTGGCTACGGTCGCCACTTCCCCCACGGCTTCGGGGGACGCGAGCGCCTCGCCGTCAAGATCATCATCTAACGAATCACTACCCAACGCGTCGGCGGGGTCAGCGCTTGGGCTATAATCTTTGTTGCTATTCCGGGTACCAGTAGCGGGAACCGGATTATTTGAACGGGTCATTGAGTCTGGGTCACCTGGACGTAAAGCTAGACTGGAAAATGCGAGCCTTGAACATTATTATCGAATCGGCCCAAAAGACGGCGGCCCTAAAGACGGCCCCCCGGACGGCAGCCCGGACCACACTCCGAAGCATGGCCAGCAGAGTGGCACGATATTTTGCCTGCCTCGCGGCCATCGCCGTCGTGGCGGCCTGCCACGGCCTGCCGGAAAAGACCGATGAAACGGCTACCTGGGCGAATAGCAAATTATATACGGAGGCGCAGGATTCCCTGTCCGCTGGCGACTGGAGCAAGTGCGCGAAATATTTCGAGATGCTTGAGGGTCGCGATCCGTTCGGCCACTTTGCCCAGCAGGCGCAGATCAACGTAGCCTACTGCAACTGGAAGGACAGCGAGAACGACGCCGCCAACGAGGCCATCGACCGCTTCATCCAGCTGCACCCGGGTCATCCCGACATTGCCTACGCGTACTACCTGAAGGGCATGATCAACTTCAACGACGACCTCGGTCTGTTCGGCCGCTTCTCCGGCCAGGACATGAGCGAGCGCGATCCGAAGTCGCTGCGCGAGTCGTATGACGCGTTCAAGGTGGTGGTCGACAAGTATCCGAACAGCAAGTACGCGCCGGATGCGGCACAACGCATGCGCTACATCGTGAACGCGCTCGCGTCGCACGAAGTTCACGCAGCGGACTACTACTACCGTCGTGGCGCTTACGTCGCAGCCATCAACCGTGCGCAGCTCGCCATCAAGGATTACCGGAATGCGCCGGCCATTGAAGACGCGCTGCACATCATGATGCTTTCGTACGAGAAGCTCGATCAACCGCAACTGGCCGACGATACGAAGCGCGTGCTGGCCGGCACCTTCCCGGACAGTCCGTACATCACCGGCCATGCGCGGCCGGGTCAGCAAAAATCGTGGTGGCAGTTCTAAGCCACGCACCGGACGAGCGTTGCTGGACTTGATTCAGATCAACGCTTGATCAAACAAAAACGCCACGACTTACCGAGTCGTGGCGTTTTTGTTTGTGGGGCTTGTTTGTACATCATCGTGTATCGCCGTGCCTGCTCGTGGGTGTTCGTGCGTGTTCGTGCGACTCATTACGACGGCCCGCACGCCAGGCTGCACGCGACCGCCGACAACAAGAACAGCTCAGTCGCGCTCGAACAGCGCGATCGACTCCACGTGCGACGTATGCGGGAACATGTTGACCACGCCCGCTCCCTTGAGCCGGTAGCCGGCCTCGTGAACGAGCAGGCCGGCATCGCGCGCGAGGGTCGACGGATTGCAGGATACGTAGACAATGCGTTTCGGCAGCGGGCCGTCACCGCTCTGGGCAATCTCGGCCAGCGCTTTCGAGACAGCCAGCGCGCCTTCGCGCGGCGGGTCGATAAGGAACTTGTCGAAATGACCGAGCGCACGCATGTCGTCGGCGGTCACTTCAAACAGATTGCGGCAGGCGAACGAAGTATGGTCTGCCACGCCGTTCTCTCCGGCATTGGCAAGCGCCCGCGTGGTCAGAACCTCGCTGCCTTCAATGCCCACCACTTCCTTCGAAATCCGCGCGAGCGGCAGCGTGAAATTGCCGATACCGCAGAACAGATCCAGCACGCGATCGGTGCGCGATGGCGCCAGCAGACGCAGCGCACGACCCACCAGCACGCGGTTGATCTGGTGATTCACCTGGGTAAAATCGGTCGGCTTGAACGGCATGCGGATGTCGTACTCCGGCAGCGTGTAGTCAAGCCGGGCGTCGAGCGGATAGAACGGCGTCACCGAATCTGGTCCCTGCGGCTGCAACCAGAACTGCACGTTGTGTGCATCCGCGAATTCGCGCAGCAGTTGCTCGTCGGCCGTGTTGATCGGCTCCAGATTGCGCAGCACCAGCGCCGTCACCGTCGAGCCGACCGCGAGCTCGATCTGCGGCATGCGCTCGCGAATCGACAGGCCTTCGACCAGCCGGCGCAGCGGCACCAGCATCGCCGAGACGTGCGGCGGCAGCACCTCGCACGAGGTCATGTCGGCGATAAAGCTGCTCTTGCGCTCGTGGAAACCCACCAGCACGCCGCCCTTCTTGGCCACATAGCGCACGGTGAGGCGCGCCCGGTAGCGGTATCCCCATGACGGGCCGTGAATCGGCCGGTACACCGTTTCTGGCCGCAGCTTGGCCAGATGCGCGAGATTGTCTTCGAGCACGCGCTGCTTGACGGCAATCTGCGCGCGCACATCGAGGTGCTGCATCGAGCAACCGCCGCAGGTGCCAAAGAACTGACACTGCGGCTTGGCGCGGATCACGCTTTCACGCAACACATCGACCACTTCCGCCTGTTCGAAACTTGGCTTGCGACGGTAGCTCAAATAGGTGACGCGCTCGCCGGGCAATGCGCCCTCGACGAAAATCACCTTGCCTGGGGTGCCGTCTTCGTTGACGGTGCGACCTACGCCGCGCGCTTCCATGTCGAGCGATTCGACTTCCAGAATTGGGGCTATAACAGACGCGCCGGGCACGGCGGATGCACGCGCTTGGGCGGACGCTTTTTTCTTGCCTCTGGACGAGCGGCTCGAGGCACGATTGTGGGCAATCTGAGACACCTGCGGCTTCCTGACAGACTATTGGGGGAAGGCGAGATTGTAGACGAACCACAACCGGCGACGGAGATTTGACGATGCGACTGCTTAGCTGGAATGTCCAGTGGGGACGCAACGTGGCGGGCGACGTGGACCTTGCCCGCACGCTCGACGAGGCGCGCGGGATCGTCGATTTCGACGTCCTATGCCTGCAGGAAGTCACGCGCGGCTTCGGCACGCTGCCGGGGCATCCGGGCGACGACCAGTTCGCCGAACTCGCGGCGGCGCTGCCTGGCTTTACCGTCCTCGAAGCCATCGGCGCGGATCTGCCGCCGCACGGAGCGCAGGTACCCGGCGCGCGCCGGCGGCAATTCGGCAATGCGCTCGCGACGCGCCTGCCGGTCGGGCGCGTGATACGGCACGCGCTGCCGTGGCCCGCCGACCCGGCTGCACCGTCGATGCAGCGCGCTGCGCTGGAAGCCGTACTGCGCGCCCCTGGCGGCCCGCTACGGGTGCTCGTGACGCATCTCGAGTTCTATTCGCTGCCTCAGCGGCTCGCGCAGGTCGACGCACTGCGCGCACTGCAACAGGAGGCGGCAGGCCACGCGGCCCATCCTGCAGAGGCGGAGAACCCCGATGGGCCGTTTGCTGAGACCACGCGACCGGTCAGCGCGATAGTCTGCGGCGATTTCAACAGCGCGTTCGGCAGCGATGCCTACCGGCGCATGCTGGAGCCGCTGGCGGGCAGCCCTGCTTTCATCGACGCGTGGACGACGCTCCATCCGGGCGCGACGCCGCCGCCGACCGCCGGGGTCTACGACACGGCGCAATGGTCGTCAGGGCCGCTCACCTGCGATTTTGTGTTCGTGACCGAGGATTTGCGGGACCGGCTGCGCCGCTGCGAGATCGACGGCGCGACCATGGCGTCGGATCATCAGCCGATCCTGCTGGAACTGGACTAAGGAAGGAGTCACGCGGCGAGGGAGTCACCCCGCGAAGGGTCGCCCCAGGAAACGCCTAGTTATCGAACGCCGCCAGATACTCGGCCCAATGAGGCGAAGGCTCCTGGGCCAGCGCGCTTTTCACCAGCGCGATTTCGTCTGCGTATTCTTCAGGCGAGAAACCCCCGCGCATCAACTGGAAGCGGCAATACAGCAGATACGTGTTGACGACATCCGTCTCACAGTAATTGCGGATCTGCTCGATCTGCCCATCCTGGAATGCGTGCCAGACCTGGCCGCCGTCCATGCCGAGCTTGCCGGGAAAGCCGCACAGTTTGGCCAGCGCATCGAGCGGCGCATTGGCGCGCGCCTGGTACATGGCCAGCACGTCCATCAGATCCGTGTGACGCGCATGGTAGCGGCTGATGTAGTTGTTCCACTTGAACTCGCGGTCGTCCTCGCCCAGATCCCAGAAACGGCTCGCCGGAATCCCATTGACCAGCGCCCGGTAGTTCAGCACCGGCAGATCAAAACCGCCGCCGTTCCACGACACCAGTTGCGGCGTGTATTTCTCGATCACCCGGTAGAAAGACTGCACCAGCGCCGCTTCCCCGTCCTCCAGCGTGCCGAGCGAGCGCACGCGAAAGCCGTTGTTGTCGCGAAACACACAGGAGATCGCCGCGATCCGTTGCAGGTGGTGCGGCAGGAAATCGCTACCCGTCTTTTCACGACGCGCGGCAAAGGCGTGCTCGGCGACTTCGGCGTCGCTGAGCGTGGCGGGCAAATCTTCGAGGCGGCGAATGCCGGCGACATCGGGAATCGTCTCGATGTCGAAAACAAGAATCGGTGTCATCGGCTTATAAAACGGCGTCCTTGCGTACACCGTTGGAGGCAAAGAAGCGCTTCAGGCGGACCAGCGCTTCCTGCTGGATCTGGCGCACACGCTCGCGCGTGAGGCCCATTTCGTCGGCCAGCTCTTCCAGCGTGGCCGGCTCGATATGATTGAGGCCGAAGCGGCGCTCGATCACGTGACGATGCTTGTCGGACAGACGAGCGAGCCATGCGCGCGTCAGCGTTTCCAGCTCGCGGTGCTGCACCTCGGCATCCGGCGACTGGCTCTGGTCGTCGGACAGCAGATCAAGCAGACTGCTCGCCGGATCGAGATCGAGCGGCGCGTCGAGCGACGCCGTGTGCTCGTTCAGCGCGAGGATATCGGTGACTTCGTCGGTGGTCTTGCCGGTCAGATACGCGATGTCGTCGATGCTGGCGTCGCGGCGGTCGGCCGCGTCACCGGAATTCATCGAGTTCTTCTCCAGATGGCGCTTCGCGCGCAGCACCTGGTTGAGCTCGCGAATCACGTGCACCGGCAGACGCACGGTGCGCGCCTGATTCATGATCGCGCGCTCGATGCTCTGACGGATCCACCAGGTGGCGTACGTGGAAAAACGGAAGCCGCGCGTGGGGTCGAACTTCTCGATGGCGTGCATCAGCCCGAGGTTGCCCTCTTCGATCAGATCGAGCAGCGGCACGCCGCGGTTCAGATAGCCTTTCGCGATACTGACGACGAGCCGCAGGTTGCGCTCGATCATCACTTGGCGGGCTTCGAATTCGCCTGCCTTGGCAAGCCGCGAGTAGCGCTGTTCTTCCTCCACCGTCAACAGCGGCTTCACGCTGATCCGGTTGAGGTAGTGCTGGATCGTGTCAGCCGTGAGCTCGGCCTGCAGCAACGCGCGGAAATCATCGGCGTCGGGCGCGGCGTCGCTGGCGCTTTCGCGCGTTTCGCCGGCCTCCTCTGCACCGCTTTGGCGCTCGTCGAGATCGCGTGCGTTTTCGAGATCGTCAACGCTGTCGTCTTCGACCTCCGAAGCACCGCCGTCCTCCACCGTAACATGCGTGGCGCGACTGATCTTCTCAGACTCGGCTTGCGGCGGGCGGCGCTTCGGTTTCGGCATGGTCGTATCGCTTATTGCGGCGGCAAATACTTCAGTGGGTCGACAGGCTTACCCTGCCGGCGAACTTCGAAATGCAACATCACACGGTCCGAATCGCTATTGCCCATTTCGGCGATCTTCTGCCCCTTGGTCACCGCGTCTCCCTCTTTTACCATCAAAGCGCGGTTGTGTGCATACGCCGTAAGATAAGTTGCATCATGCTTGATGATAATGAGATTGCCGTATCCGCGCAGCCCATTTCCAGCATAAACGACGCGTCCATCGGCAGCCGCTTTCACTGGATCGCCGGCAGCCCCGCCGATATTGACACCCTTGTTGGTCGAGTCGTCAAACGTGCCGAGGATCGGACCGCGCACCGGCCAAGAAAACGCGAGGTTGCTGGCGGGCGCCGCGCTCGTATCGCTCGCGCCGGTTTGCGGCGGAATCGTGGTGGCGCTCGAACCCGCACCATAGACCGGTGGCACCGACGCGACGCCTGCCGCTCCACCCGGGCCCGGAGCCGGAGCCGGCGCGCCGCCGAGCGGTGCCGTCTGCACGCCGCCGCCGACAATCGGCGAAGTGGCCACACCCGGCGTGAGCGCCGAGACGTTCGCGCCCGGCGGCGCCACACGCAGCAACTGATCGACTTCGATCTGGTTCGGGTTGGTCAGGTTGTTCCACGTCGCGATGTCGCGATAATTCTGACCGTTCTCGAGGGCGATCCGGTACAGCGTATCGCCCGGCTTCACCCGGTAGTAACCCGGAGGCGGCGGCCCCAACGGCACTGGCGCAGCCGCTGCCTGCGCGGACTGCGTACCGAGGTCGCCCGAGCGATCGACGACAGGCGCGTTATCGAGCCGTGTCGCACAGGCCGTCAACAGGGAAAGCGCGACCACGCACACGCTACGCTGGGCTACGGTCAGGTGGACATTCAGGCTGGTTCTTTGCATAGCGCGCAACATACTCATCGGTGTCAAATCACTCCGGAT
>Ga0302178_10000519_pt1 | contig 34728 bp, 28 predicted proteins | sample I_Palsa_E1_3_FD_198790 | JGI IMG/M metagenome (GOLD analysis project Ga0302178, IMG submission 198790) | Peat permafrost microbial communities from Stordalen Mire near Abisko, Sweden - I_Palsa_E1_3 | ecosystem: Environmental > Terrestrial > Soil > Palsa > Peat permafrost | place: Sweden... | reverse complement strand
CATCAGTTTCAACGCGCGGATTTAGACTGCTTATGAGCAGCTGCCGCGGGGGCGGCTAGCGCAGCAGGCGCTGGCGCAGTCGCCGCGCCGGGTCCGCGCATAAAGCGGAAGAAATCGCTGTTCGGATCGGCAATAATCAAGTCACTACTATCGCGGAAGGTCGAGCGATAGGCTTCCAGGCTCTTATAGAACGCATAAAACTGCGGATCGCGGCCAAAGGCGTCGGCATAAATGGCCGACGCTTTGGCATCGCCATCACCTTTCAACATCTGCGCTTGCTTATACGCGTTCGCCAAGATCACTTCGCGCTGGCGATCGGCATCCGCCTTGATCTGCTCGGCCTCGGCGGCCCCCGTCGAACGCAATTCATTGGCTACTTGGGCGCGCTCGGCCTGCATCCGGCGATACACCGAATCGCTGATTTCGGCCAGCAAATCGACTCGCTTCAAACGCACGTCGACAATCTCCACACCGATCGCCGAAACATCTGTGCCGACTTTCTGGCGCACCGCCTGCATGACTAAATCACGCTGATCGGAAACCACTTCGGTCACTGTGCGCTTGGAAAATTCTTCCTGCAGCGCGGCACGGATAATCTGCGTCAAGCGGCTCTGCGCCAGCGCCTGGTCGCCATGAAAGCTGATGTAGTACTTGCGCGGGTCGGCAATACGCCATTTGACAAACAAATCGACCAGCACATTCTTCTTCTCAGACGTGATGTAACGATCGGCCTCAGGCGTATCGATGGTCTGAATCCGATTATCCAGTTCAACCAGATTCTGAAAAGGCGGCGGCAGCTTGAAATAAAGCCCAGGCTGTGTAATCACACTTTTCATTTCACCAAACGAAAAGACAATCGTGTCCTCGCGTTGATCGACCACAAACAGCGTCGAGCTGGCGATAAAAGCCAAAACAATCACGGCGGCGACCGTTGCAATAATTCGATTCATGGTCTGCGCCCTTTAATTCGCGTCACTATCGCGGTTGCGCATAAATTCGCGCGAACGGTTTGGGTCTTCGAGATTGACCGCCGAGCGGCCCGTATCGGTGGCGGCAGCCGGTGCGACCACACTGCCGTCCGCCGAATTGGCCGACGCTGCCGGCGCCGGGCTAACTACACCCGCTCCAGCGGCAGCCGGCTTGGCGCGCGTGCGATCCATTAATTTATCGAGCGGCAGGTAAAGCAAATTGCTGCTGGCCTTGCTATCGGCAAAAATTTTGGTCGAATTTTGGTAAATCTGCTGCATCGTGTCCAGATACATACGCTCGCGCGTGACCGCCGGTGCTTTGGCATATTGCGCTAGTACGTTCTTGAAACGATCAGCGTCACCTTCGGCCTGGGTTACGACCCGTGCCTGATAGCCCAGCGCTTCTTCATTCATGCGGGACGCCGTGCCCTTAGCCAGCGGGATCACGTTATTAGCGTAAGCCTGCGCTTCATTCTTGGCGCGCTCGCGATCCTGACCTGCCTTGACCGCATCGTCAAAGGCTGCTTGCACCTGGGCCGGCGGCTGGACGTTTTGCAAGGTCACACTGGTGACCAGAATCCCGGTTTTGTAAGCATCGAGAATTTTTTGAATCGACGACTGCAAACTGACAGCCATTTGTTCGCGACCGTCATACAGCGCGTAGTCCATCTTGTTCTTGCCGACGATCTCGCGCACGGCCGTCTCTGCCGCCTGCTGAACATTCGCTTCCGGGTCGGCATTATTGAACAGGAATGCGGCCGGATCGCTAATGCGATACTGGACGGCAAAACGCACGTCGATAATATTCTCGTCCGCGGTCAGCATCGACGAATCTTTCAGGTTGGTCGCCTGCACCAGCGTGTCATTGCCGATTTCAACCGACCGCACCTGCGCCATATTGACGATTTCGTTCGATTGGAAGGGATAGGGCAAACGCCATTGAATACCCGAGCCCGACGCATATTTGTACTTACCGAATTGCAGCACCACGCCGGCCTGCCCTTCCTGCACGATAAAGACACCGCTGCCCAGCCAGATCAACACAACGATGCCCAAGGCAATGCCGATGCTGTAGCGCGTGCTGTTGCCCACGCCGTTGCCCGCACCGCCACCGCCACTGCCATCACCGTCTTTACGGCCGAATAGACGATTCAGGCGGCGATTGAAATCGCGCCACATTTCATCGAGATCGGGCGGACCGTCCTGATTGTCCTGCGCGCGCATCGGCTCAGACTGCTGCCCGGATGCACTAACTTGGCGCCGTGAGCCAAAGCTTGAGGTCAAGACTGCGCGCAAGCGCTGCCAAGTACTGCGTTCATCGTAGGTATTCAACATGGACCCAGCCGGTTGGTGCTGATTGTGCTGATCGAGTGGCAAGCGCGTCTGCAAACGTATTTGCCAACGAGCTTGCCAAATATAGTGCGTTCGCCTGAAACGGTCGAGCGCCGGAAATCGGGCGACCCAAACTGCGCGCGCGATTCCCAAAGCTTGGATTACTAGGTCTCGCTGGCGGGCTCATGAGTCGCATCATCGTGCATCGACTCACCCTCCCAATCATCGTCCGAGACAGGCTCCGATTCTATGTCGAGAAAGCGGACATCGCCAGGCTCAGGCCGTGCCGGGCCCAAAACCGAAGTGGTCGCAGCTTCGGTAATAGCAGCACGTAATGCGTCCAATCCCAGCCCCTCACGTGCACTCAGAAAAACGCGCGAAATATTACCATACTCGTCGCGCTCAATTGTGCCCGCGCGGTCCCGTAACTCGGGAATCGCATCGGTTTTGTTGAAAACTAGGATTTGTCTGGCGCCGTCCGCGCCAATATCGCGCAGCACGCCGTTGACTTGATGAATTTGATCGCCACGCACAGCGCTCGATGCATCAACCACGTGCAGCAGCAAATCGGCATGAATGGTTTCTTCGAGCGTGGCCCGAAAGGCGGCGACCAATTGGTGAGGCAGATCGCGGATAAAACCGACGGTATCCGACAAAACAATATTGCCGGCTTCACCTAGATAGATCCGGCGTGAGGTGGTATCCAAGGTCGCGAACAGCTGATCGGCCGCATACGCCTGAGCCTTGGTCAAGGCATTGAACAGGGTCGATTTTCCGGCGTTGGTATAACCGACTAGGGACACCGAGAAGGCTCGGTTGCGCTCGCGCTGCCGCCGCTGCGTGCCATGCTGGCGACGCAGTTTTTCCAAACGGGATTTAAGCATCTTGACGCGCTCGCCGATCAGCCGGCGGTCGGTCTCAAGTTGCGTTTCACCTGGGCCGCGCAGGCCGATACCGCCTTTTTGACGTTCCAGGTGAGTCCAGGCGCGAACCAGCCGGGTTGCAAGATATTGCAATTGGGCTAATTCGACTTGCAGCTTGCCTTCATGGCTTTTGGCGCGCTGCGCGAAAATATCGAGGATCAGGCTGTTCCGATCGATGACGCGCGTTTCCAGCGCTTGCTCAAGATTACGCTGCTGGCCCGGCGACAGAACGTGATTGAAAATCACGAGCTCGACGCCATTGGCCATCACGGCCTGCTTAAGTTCCTCGACCTTACCGCTGCCCACGTACATCTTGGCATCGGGACTGGAGCGCTTGCCGGTCAGGCTGACAACTGGCACCGCACCGGCGCTTTTGGCGAGCAGGCTGAGTTCTTCGAGACTGGCGTCGAAATCGATCTTGCCGAAATCTATGCTAACGAGTGCTGCAAGTGTAGCCAAATGAGTGGTCAAATTGGACGATCAAAAAAGGGAAAAACCGCGGGCAGCAAGCATTGTTGATGCCCGCAGGGTATGCAGATCAGCTTGCGGCTTCGCCGTCGGCGTGGAAATTGACCGGACGTGCCGGCACCACGGTGGAGATCGCGTGTTTATAGACCATTTGCGTGACGGTGTTGCGCAGCAACACGACGTACTGGTCGAACGACTCGATATTACCCTGTAGCTTAATGCCGTTGACGAGGTAGATCGAGACCGGCACGTGCTCTTTGCGCAATGCATTCAGGAACGGGTCTTGTAACAGTTGCCCTTTATTGCTCATAGCAAACTCCATGTAATTTTTGTCAGGTTGATTCCTGGGGCAAAGAAAAAGTTATCGCCCCATGGACACAATATAGCCGATTTTTAATTCGGTACCAGTGGCAAGACGTTTTAGGCCAAACGTCCAGCCCCGGCAGTTTTTAGTCTTTGTCGGTGTAAGGGTTATGACTCGAACGAAACTCTATGCGCAATGGAGTCCCAATCAGCCCAAAAGTTTCACGGAAGCGACCTTCCAGGTAACGTTTGTAGGAATCCGTAATGGCGTCGAGGGCGTTGCCGTGCACCACAACTATAGGCGGATTCTGCCCGCCCTGGTGTGCATAGCGCAATTTCGGACGAATCGGACCCTTGCGGCGCGGTTGCTGGTATTCCACCGCGTCAATCAAGGCCCGGGTCAGCTTCGGCGTCGGCAACTTGGTCATGGCCGCGGCATAGGCCAAATCGACCGAGCGCATTAACGGGCCAATACCCGACCCTTCGGTCGCCGAAATAAAGTGAAATTTTGCAAATTCGAGGAATTTCAGCTTGCGCGTCATATCGGACTTGACCGTTTCCCGCGTATGAGAATCCAGACCATCCCATTTATTGACACCGACCACCAGCGCTCGCCCCTGCTCAACCACAAAACCAGCGATATGCGCATCTTGCTCACTGATGTCCTGACGCGCATCGAGCAGCAAGATCACCACGTTTGCATCGGAAATCGACTGCAAGGTCTTGACCACCGAGAATTTTTCCACGGCTTCAAATACCTTGCCGCGCCGACGTAGTCCGGCCGTGTCGATCAAGGTGTAGTTTCTGCCTTGCCGTTCGAAATCGATATAAATCGAGTCGCGCGTGGTGCCCGGCATATCGAAGGCAATGACCCGCTCCTCGCCCAACAAAGCGTTGACCAGCGTCGATTTGCCGACGTTCGGACGACCCACAATCGCGATTTTGACGCCACGGGCGTCAGCTGTAGCCTCGTCTTCCTCGGGATGGCCGGCATACGCGACCTCGAGGGCCTCGTCTATCATGTCGTGCACGCCATCACCGTGCGCCGCCGAAATCGCGCGTGGGTCGCCCAGACCCAGTTCGTAGAAGTCTGCCGAGACGGAGCTATATTTCATGCCCTCGGCTTTATTGACCACCAAAAACAGCGGACGTCCAGTCTTGCGCAGATAGTCGGCAATCGCGGCGTCTTGCGGAGCCAGCCCTTGACGACCATCGACAATAAACACGACAACATCGGCCTCCATCACGGCTTGCCGCGTCTGGCGAGCCATTTGATGGAGAATGCCATCTTTCGCAACCGGCTCGAAACCGCCCGTATCCACCACCAGATAGGGCCGGCTGCCAGTGCGTCCCTCGCCATAGTGGCGGTCGCGGGTAAGACCCGGAAGATCAGCAACCAGCGCGTCCCTGGAACGCGTAAGGCGGTTAAAGAGCGTCGATTTGCCGACGTTGGGGCGCCCAACGAGCGCGATGACGGGTTTCATGATTAAGCCATTCAAAAAACGCACACGGCCGGCGAAGGTGCCGGCCGCCCTGCGATACATCTAGTTCAAAAATTACTTCGATCGAAAGGCGTAGATATCACCACTACGCGACTGCACGATCAGCAGGTTGCCGGCGATCACAGGTTGGGCGGTAATGCCTTTGCTGTCGGTCTTAACACGCGCGATGAAAGCGCCGGTGTCACGCGACAGGAAATGCACATAGCCCTTGTAATCGCCCACTACAATCGAATCCCCCAACAAAACCGGGGTGGTGACAGCACGACTGCGCAAGGCATCGGTACCCCAGATTTTTTTACCGGTACTGGCTTCAAAAGTTGAAACGCCCGAAAAATCGTCGGCCGAGGCGACAATACGACCATCTTGTGCGACACCGCCATAGCTCGAAAACGGTTCGGTCCAGAGCGGCTGGCCATTTTCGACGTTAAAGCAGCCGATACGCCCCTGAAACGTGACGGCACAAGCACCGCCGCCCACCAGCACCGGCGCGCCGGCGACGTCGTTAATCCGTTCAACTTCGGTCACACCGCTGGGGTAGGACACCGCGGTTTGCCAAAACGGCTCGCCCGTCTCCAGATTGAGCGCGGCCAGCGCGCCACCCGGAAAACCGCTCAATACCGCATTATGCCCGACAAAAATCATGCCCAGCGTTGTGCGCAGGTTAAGCGGCAAAGCGCGCGAACGATAAACCCATTTTTGTTCACCGGTATCCGCCTTGAATGCCACCACCCGGCCGTCAATGGTACGAACCACCACATAGCCGTTGCCGACCAGCGGCGGCGTGATAATTTCGCCTTCGGCGGAGGCTTTCCACAGCAGCTTGCCATCTTGACCCAACAAATAAACCTGCCCTTGCGGCCCGCCGACGGCCGTCAGCGTGCCGTCGCTACCCACACCCGCGGACAGATAGCCGTCGAGCTTAATGTGCCACAGCGTCTGCCCATTGGTCGCATCGATTTTTGAAACCGTGCCGTTATTGCCGGCAGCATAGAGCGCCGTACCCACCACCGCGGGTTCGAACAAATACGGGCCAGCCTTGCCCACGCTGTTGGTCCAGGCTTCTTTGACGTCAAGCGTCTGCTTGAATTCGGTCAGCGGTATCGGCTCGCGCCGGGGATCCTTGGAGGCACTACAAGCTGCCAGCGTTGCAACAGCCAGCAGGCAAGCGATCGGACGGGCATAGCGACTAAACAAGTTCATAGGGTCACGCATGGTGAGTGGAATTCCGTAAGCAACAACGGTCGGTTGGAAAGCTGCTGCGGGCCGTCAAGGAAATGCTCCCCGCCCAGGCCCTGCGCAGCCGTCAGAATTACGCATCAAACGCGCGGCAAAGCGTTAGCTGCCCAGCGCATCGAGCTTGAATTGCACCAGTTGCTTTTCCGACGGATCACCGCCGGAAAAAGCGTCCAAGGCGATTTGATAGGCATGCCGCGCATCGTCACGCTTGCCAAGCGCCGCCAGCAAATCGCCACGGCGGTCGGCAAACAAGCCTTTGAACGCATCCGAAGCCGGCTCGGCCACCAATTTCAAACCGTCGTCATAGGCTTTTTCATCGAGCAGGACGCCGGCCAGACGCACGCGCGCCAGCTCAGCAAACTCCTGATCCTTGGCGTGGGCGATGGTCCATTGCAACTGCGCCTTGGCGCCGGCCACATCGTTCGCCTGATACAAGCCGCGCGCCACCAGCAAAGCCGTCATTTGAGCGTAAGGCGTATGCGAGAACTGGCTCTCGATGTCAGCCGCACTGCGCGTCATCATGTCTTTATTGCCGGCATCGACCGCCTGCTGCGCTTGCTCATAAAGCACAACCGCATCGGAAGTTTGCTTGCGCTGCCAATAATTCCAGCCATTCCAGCTGGCTGTGGCGATCGCCGCAATCAGCACCAGCCAAGTGACCGCATTACCCCACTGCGCCCACCAGGCTTTAAGGTTTTCCAGTGTTTCTTGTTCGTCGTGATAGCTCATCGCCTAATACGTCCTTGCTCGGCATCCAGGCCCTTGGGCCTTGAAGATTGCGTCATTTGCTTGCGCCGCGGCGCAACTCCCTACTGGAGCCGCATTATCGCAGCTTGGCACTCCGGCATTTAATGAATCGTGTCGGAAGGGTTCGGGGCGCCGTCTGTGTCGTTGCCTGCTTCATCCGCCTCATCCGCTTCATCATCGGCCTCAGCGGACGCCACCATCGCATCGATCAGGCGTTCGGTCAAGTGTTCGACTGCAACCGATTGTTGCGGCTGGTTGAGATGACGCAGCGGCTTGAAGCTTGCCGTGCCGTTCGCCACTTCGTCGGCCCCAATAATAACCGCATATGCGGCGCCGCTGGCATCCGCGCGCTTCATCTGCGCCTTGAAGCTGGCCGCCGCGCCATCGGCGCTGCAATGCAAGATCACATCCAGACCGGCGTCGCGCAGGCGCTCGCCCAGCACAAACGCCTGTGCCCGCGCCTCATCGCCCTGATGAACCATATAGACGTCGCAGCCTTCTACATCGGGCGTCAAGCCCTCTTCTTTCATCAGTTCCAAGATCCGCTCGATACCCATACCCCAACCGCAAGCGGTATTCGGCTTGCCGCCGAGCTGCTCGATCAGCGGATCGTAACGCCCGCCGCCCGCCACGGTACCCTGCGAGCCCAGCTTGTCGGTGATCCACTCAAACACGGTCAGATTGTAATAATCCATGCCGCGCACCAAGCGTGGATTAATCTTGAAAGGGATATTGTTAGCCTTCAAAATGGTTTGCAAACCCTCGAAGTGCGCCAACGATTCCGGCCCCAGGAAGTCGAGCAATTTCGGCGCGTTCGTGACAATTTCCTGCAAGGCCGGATTTTTGGTGTCGAGTACGCGCAAAGGATTGCTATATAAACGGCGCTTGGCGTCCTCGTCGAGGACCTCCATAAACCCTTCCAGGTATTTGATCAGCTCGGCGCGGTGTGCCGCCCGTTCGACAGGCTGCCCCAGCGAATTGAGTTCAAGCCGGATGCCGCTCAAGCCAAGGTCGTCCCAAAGCCGCTGGCACATCATAATAATTTCCGCGTCGGCGTCGGGGCCGGCAAAACCCAATGCCTCGACACCCACCTGATGAAATTGGCGATAACGGCCGCGCTGCGGTCTTTCATGCCGGAACATCGGACCGATATACCAAAGGCGCTTGGGGCCGTCGTACAGCAAATTATGCTCAAGTACGGCACGTACAGCACCCGCGGTGCTTTCCGGGCGCAGCGTCAACGCCTGACCATTGAGCGCATCGGTAAAGCTATACATTTCTTTTTCGACGATATCGGTCACCTCGCCGATGCCGCGCGTAAACAATTCCGTCGGTTCAACGATGGGGGTGCGGATATTCTGATAACCGTAAGCACGCAACAGCGACTTCACGGTGTTTTCGAAGTACTCCCACAACACAGCATCTTGCGGGAGAATGTCATTCATCCCTTTCACGCCCGTCAGTTTTTCAATTTTTCTTTTAGGTTCTGTCATCGGTTCTTTTGTACTTAAAGCGGAATACGGTTTCGGCCCACCGGGTCGAATATCAAACGGTCGCCGTACCGTAGGTGCGCACCACGTAATCGTTGACGATTTGGTGGAACTCTTCGGCAATCCGGTCGCCGCGCAGCGTCATCGCTTTTTCGCCATCGATAAATACCGGCGCGGCGGGATTTTCCCCCGAACCTGGCAAACTGATGCCGATATTAGCTTGCTTGGACTCACCCGGGCCGTTGACGATACAACCCATCACCGCCACATGCATATCTTCGACGCCAGGATATTGCTCACGCCAAATCGGCATTTGCGCACGCAGATAGTCCTGAATGCTCGAAGCCAACTCCTGGAACACCGTGCTGGTCGTGCGCCCGCAACCCGGGCAGGCGATGACCATCGGCGTAAACGAGCGCAAACCCATGGTTTGCAAAATTTCCTGGGCCACAATCACTTCACCGGTGCGCGGGCCGCCCGGCTCGGGGGTCAGCGAAATCCGTATGGTGTCGCCAATGCCTTCTTGCAGCAAAACCGACAAAGCCGCGGTCGACGCGACAATTCCTTTCGAGCCCATGCCGGCTTCAGTCAAGCCAAGATGCAAGGCAAAGTCGCAACGGCGCGCCAACTCGCGGTACACCGCGACCAGATCCTGCACGCCGCTCACCTTGCACGACAACACGATGCGCTCACGCGGCAAACCGATTTCGACAGCGCGCTCGGCCGAACTGACCGCAGACTGTATCAAGGCTTCGTACATCACGCTTTGCGCTTCCCATGGCTGCTCGCGCAGCGCATTTTCATCCATCATGCGCGCGAGCATATCCTGGTCCAGACTGCCCCAATTGACGCCGATGCGAACCGGCTTATCGTACTTGCAAGCCGCTTCGATCATTTGCCCAAACTGGGTGTCGCGCTTGGCGCCATGCCCGACATTGCCGGGATTAATACGGTACTTGGACAGCGCCGCGGCGCAATCGGGATAGTCGCGCAACAACAAATGACCGTTGTAATGGAAGTCGCCGATCAGCGGCACGTTAATACCCATGCGGTCCAACTGCTCGCGGATCGCGGGCACAGCGGCAGCGGCCTCAGGCGTATTGACCGTGATGCGCACCAATTCGGAGCCGGCCTGAGCCAATTCCTTGATCTGGATCGCGGTACCGATTGCATCCGCGGTATCGGTATTGGTCATAGACTGCACGCGGATCGGCGCATCGCCGCCGATCCCGACATGGTTGTCGCCCCACCGTACATCTACCCCATTTGCTTTGCGGCGCCGTGCCGAGCCGCCAAAAACCGGATTGTATTGCTGTTGCATCGAAATCACCTGTGTTTGACCTGTTGCGCGACAAAGCATGCCGCACAGCTTCAAGTTTCCTTGTCAGGGCAGCGTAAAACGCGCCACATTGCCCGTCGAATTCATGTATTTCTTCAGATCGGCCTCTTCACCATCGACATCCATCGTCTCGATGCCATGAACATTGCCGACAATCACTTTAAGCGGACGCGTACCTTCGATCTGCTGCCCGTCGCCCGGGTGCACCAGTCCGGAAAAAATCTCGCGCCCATCTTGCCCGCGCACGCTGATCCAGCTGTCTTCCGTGACCTTAAAGGTCAGCGTGGCCGGCACTCCCGGCTGCGCCGCGACCGAAGCGCCCCCGGGCGCGGATGCGCCCTGCTCGGCACTGGCGGCGGCTGCGCTTGCCGCTTTGCTCGCGCTAGCGACCGTTGTATTGGCTGCACTTGCCGCTTTGGCGCTGCTGGCCACCGTTGCGCTCTTGGCTGCTGTCGGCGCACTGGCTACTGCGCCAACACTGGCGGCGCTGGCGACTGACGTGGCAGCGGCCATCTTCGCAGCAGCAGCAGCACGGACCGCCATCGATGCCGCAAGCGCGGCAGAAGCAGGCGCCGGCACGGCTTCCGCTTGCGTCGTGTCAACCGCCGACGCAGGATTATTGCTGTCCGGCGGAGGCCCGCCCTCCACGCCGCTGGCAGGCCATGGCGCATCTGAGGCGACCGTCGCAGTCGCGGCTGTGCTCGCGGCATCGGCCGCAGTCGCTGTGCTGGCGACATCGGCCGAGGCCGCGCTATCGGGGGTTTTCGATTTCAGGTGAGCAAACCAACTGGCCGGCTCACGCCCGTCGCGAAATACCAACACCAGGCAAATTGCCACGACGACAATCCCGACACCCCACTGCCAGCCGCCGCTGCGGCGTGGTTGGGCGCCACGCCAATTCACCGACATCTTGCCCCTCGGCAAACTCGCGCCACTGGACGCCGGCATCGACAAATCTTGTTCGTTAGTGCCATAGGCGCGGCGCAACACGCGCACCATGGGCTCTGGATCAGCACCGAGTATTTTGGCGTAGCTGCGCACCACCCCCAAGGCAAAGGTCACGTCTTTCAAGCGGCTAAGATCCCCGCCTTCCAGCGCTTTCAGCTTGACTACCGCCACTTTCAGACGAGAGGAAACGTCCTCCAGACTCATGCCGCGCTGCGTGCGCAACTGGGCCAAACGCGCACCCACTTCGCCGACCGACTCTATGCCCGGTTGTCCCGAGGGTTCAGCAGCCGCTTGCTGCTTCACCGAACCCGGCACACTCTCTGGCACGCGCTGCGGCGGCTCTTCTTCAGGTACAGGTGGCATCGCCGGCAAATCGTTGCTCATCCAGAAATCCTTGATCTAACGGGAATCAGTCAAACGCCCTTACGGGAATAATGAGAATCGGCGGCGCAAGCTCTCGCTGGTAGCAAGGCTTGCTGCCCGCCAACCGCAATCTTGCAGCAGACGGCGCGCAAAGCCAAGAGAATAGACGCTTTCCTGTGTTGCTGTGTAGTATTGCCCGAGATTAGCATTGACGCGCGGGCGGCGGCACGACACCGCGTACCACACACCCGGCCGACAGAAACAGGCGCTACCCGACAAATCATACCGGATGCACCTCGATCACCCGACCCGACGCAGCGTTGCCGCTACGTTGAGCCAGGCGCGTGCGGTCTTGCACCGCACCGGCAAGCTGCCCGCAGGCGGCATCGATATCGTCGCCGCGTGTCTTGCGCACCGTGGTAACCAAACCGGCGTCCATCAGCACCTGCGCAAAATGCTTGATCCGTTCCGACTTGGAGCGCAACAAACCCGATTCCGGGAAGGGATTGAATGGAATCAGGTTGAATTTACAAGGTACATCGCGGGTCAGCGCGACCAGCTCATGCGCATGCGCATCGCTGTCGTTGACGCCGTCCAGCATGCAATATTCAAACGTAATGAAGTCACGCGGCGCAACACGCAAGTAACGCTGGCAAGCCGCCATCAATTCATGCAGCGGATATTTTTTATTGAGCGGCACCAAATGGTCACGCAAGGCGTCGTTCGGCGCATGCAGCGAAACCGCCAGCGCCACCGGCAAATCGGCGCCAAGACGGTCCATCATGGGCACAACCCCGGAGGTCGAGACTGTGACCCGGCGGCGCGACAGACCATAGGCATTGTCGTCCAGCATCAGGCGCAAAGCAGGCAAGAGAGCATCGTAATTGAGCAGGGGCTCGCCCATGCCCATCATCACCACATTGGTAATCACACGCTCGGAAGCCGAGGCTTGCGCACGCGTCTGGCGCAAGGCGAATTCGGCCATCCAGAGCTGACCGATGATTTCAGCCGTGCTGAGGTTGCGATTAAAGCCCTGTTTGCCCGTCGAGCAAAAGCGGCAATTCACGGCGCAACCGGCCTGCGAAGAAATGCACAGCGTGCCGCGCGTTTCTTCGGGAATATAAACGGTTTCAACAGCGTTGCTGTTGCCGACATCGACCAGCCATTTACGTGTGCCGTCCGTCGAAATATTATCGGACGTGATGGCTGGGGCCGTGATTTCGGCCCGAGTTGCAAGTTTGCTGCGCAGCGATTTCGCCAAATCCGTCATCGCATCGAAGTCGGTTGCCCCGCGCTGATGGATCCAGCGCTGCAACTGCTTGGCGCGAAACGGTTTTTCGCCGAGGCTGCCGCAATAAGCGACCAGCCCTTCAGCGTCGAAATCGAGCAGATTGACGGTTTCCGCATTCGTCATATCGAATCTCCTGGCTGATGGGCACGGTCTGTATATTCAAATTCTACGGGTATAGCAATGCGCACACGAATCTTCGCAAATGGAATTGTTGTTAGGTTGCGGATTCGACGACCGGGGCAGCAAAAATCAGACCCCGGCGGGGATGCAGTCAACAGAGCGCATCCCGTCGCACGTCAATTTTACCGCGAATAAATATTGATTTCCGGGAAGAAGAAGCTGATTTCGACTTGCGCCGTTTCAACTGCGTCCGAACCGTGTACTGCATTGGCGTCGATACTATCTGCGAAATCGGCGCGAATCGTGCCTTTTTCCGCCTTTTTCGGATCCGTTGCGCCCATCAGGTCGCGATGCTTCAAAATGGCGCCTTCGCCTTCCAGTGCCGTAATAACAACCGGGCCGGAGATCATGAAATCAACCAGATCCTTGAAAAACGGGCGTGCGCTATGCACAGCGTAAAACTTTTCTGCATCGGCGCGCGACAATTGAGCCATGCGCGATGCTACGATCTTCAAGCCAGCGCCTTCGAAACGAGCATAAATCTGACCAATGACGTTTTTCGCAACTGCGTCAGGCTTGATAATCGAAAGGGTGCGTTCAATCGCCATAAAAACTCCGAAAAATTAGGACGTTACGTTGTTAAATGAATCTGGCATTGTAACATGAACAAAGGTATGATTGGAATGGAACCTTACGTTCACGTAAGGCTCAAAGCACTATAACCGGAGCATCTGACGAAACCGTGAAAGCGGCGCGTTCTACGACGCCGCCACGGCCGCCAGTTCCGGCATGAACACCACCCGCCCTTTTGGCGACGTCGTCGAGTTTTTTGCAAGGAGTAACAATGAGCGATTTTCGGGGTTATGACATTAGCCGCGCAGGCCAAATTTCAACCGTTGAAACCCGTAACAAGGTCTTGCGCAATACCTATATGCTGCTGGCGATCTCGATGATACCGACCGTCTTCGGTGCATGGCTCGGTATTGCCACGGGCATTTCCGCGGCCATGGGCGCACGGCCCGGCGCGAGTTTCATGCTGTTTATGATTGTCGCCTTCGGCTTGATGTTCGCGATCCAGCGCTTCCGTAACAGCGGCGTCGGCGTGGCCCTGCTACTAGGCTTCACGTTCTTTATGGGCCTGATGCTGTCGCGCATGATCGGTTTCACGCTGGGCTTTTCGAACGGCGCCTCGCTCATCATGCTCGCCTTCGGCGGCACTGCCGTGATTTTCGCCAGCATGGCCACCATCGCCACCGTCAGCAAACGCAGCTTCGCAGGTTTGTCGAGTTGGTTGTTTATGGGCGTGATCATCTTGATCCTGGCCTCGGTCGCGAATATTTTCCTGCATCTGCCGGCGCTGATGCTGACGGTTTCGCTGCTGGCCATCGTGATCTTCTCGGTCTACATCCTGTTTGACGTGCAGCGCGTCGTCAACGGCGGTGAAACCAACTATGTCACGGCAACGCTGGCGATTTATCTGGATCTGTACAACGTGTTTGCAAATCTGTTGATGATTCTGGGTATTTTTGGTGGGAATCGCAATAACTAAGCTTGATTGAACTACCTGCCCGGCGTGCGGCTAGCGCGTTGGGGCATCAAGCAAACGGGCAAACGGGCCGCTAGGGATTAGCGGCCCGTTTGCTTTTGGGACATCGCCCAAGGCTTCCCACTCTTTCTGTATTAGCCTTAGCCTCGCTTGCGACGCCTCCCCCGGAACACCAAACGCGAGCACAAAATCGAACCGGTCCACAGGCAATAAAAAGGCCGCGACAAAGTCGCGGCCCGCTCCAGCCTTCCCTACCTAAGCGCCGATTACTTCTTCCGCGCCGGCGGCAAATCCGTACACACGCCCAAGAACAGCTCAGCCGCCATCCCAACCGATTCACCCAAAGTCGGGTGCGGATGAATCGTCTTGCCGATATCCTCAGCGTCCGCGCCCATTTCCACGGCCAGACACACTTCGCTGATCAGGTCGCCGGCATTGGTGCCGACGATACCGCCGCCGATCACGCGATGCGTTTCTTTGTCGAACAGCAACTTGGTAAACCCTTCGTCGCGGCCATTGGCAATCGCGCGGCCCGATGCAGCCCACGGGAATACCGCTTTACCGTATTCGATGCCTGCTGCCTTTAACTGATCTTCGGTTTTGCCGGCCCAAGCCACTTCAGGATCGGTATAAGCCACCGAGGGGATCTGCAGTGCGTCGAAGTAGGCTTTCTCGCCATGGGCCACCTCAGCCGCCACATGACCCTCGTGGACCGCTTTGTGAGCCAGCATAGGCTGACCGACGATGTCGCCGATCGCCAAAATGTGCGAGACATTGGTGCGTTGCTGTTTATCGACCTCGATAAAACCGCGGTCGCTAACATTCACGCCGGCCTTGTCCGCGGCAATTTTCTTGCCGTTCGGGCTGCGGCCCACGGCCACCAGCACCAGGTCGTAGCGTTGCGGACCTTGCGGTGCGTTTTCGCCTTCGAAGCTGACCCAGATACCGTCTTCTTTGGCCTCGGCGCCCGTGGTGCGCGTCTTCAGCATGACTTTATCGAAACGCTTGGCGTTGAATTTTTCCCAGACTTTGACCAAGTCACGGTCGGCGCCGGCCATCAAGCCATCGAGCATTTCAACCACATCGATCTTGGCGCCCAGCGTGGAATAGACGGTCGCCATTTCCAGGCCGATAATGCCGCCGCCGATCACCAGCATGCGCTCGGGGATTTGACGCAATTCCAGCGCGCCCGTCGAATCGATGACACGCGGATCAACCGGCATAAACGGCAATTTAACCGCTTGCGAGCCCGCCGAGATAATCGCATTTTTGAATTTGACGACCTTGCGGCCCTCGCTGGTCTCAACTTCAATATGATAGGCATCGACAAAGGAACCCGTGCCCGTCACGACCTGAACCTTGCGCGCTTTAGCCATGCCGGCGAGCCCGCCCGTCAACTTGCCGACCACGCCCGATTTGAACTCGCGTAATTTGTCGAGATCGATTTCCGGCTTGCCGAAGCTGATGCCGTGCGCGGCCAGCGCTGCCGCTTCGTCGGTAATATGCGCCGTGTGCAACAAAGCCTTGGACGGAATACAGCCGACGTTCAAACATACGCCGCCCAGCGTGGCATAGCGCTCGATCAGCACAGTCTTCATACCCAGGTCAGCAGCCCGGAACGCGGCCGAATAACCGCCGGGGCCCGCACCCAGCACCACCGTATCGCACTCGATATCGGCAGTGCCGCTGTAGCTGCCGGCGACCGGCGCTGCGGCTTGAGCCGGCTGGGCTTGAGCAGCAGGCGCGGCAGGCGCCGGAGCGGGAGCCGCTTTAGGCGCAGCAGGCGCTTCAGCAGCGGCAGAACTTTCCAGCGTCAGAATAACCGTGCCCTCGGACACCTTGTCACCCGGCTTGACGTTGATTGCCTTGACGACGCCCGCGGCGTCGCTGGGGACTTCGATCGAAGCCTTGTCCGACTCCAGCGTCAGCAAAGCCTGCTCTTTCTCGATCGTGTCGCCTACTTGAACGTTAACTTCGATGACATCGACTTCCTTGAAGTCGCCGATGTCCGGCACCTTCACTTCGATGAGACTCATAGCTGTCCCCACTAAATTGGTTCTAGACGCAGATCCGCGTCAGGTAGGGCCGCGCCGGTTCGCAATGGAGCCGGCGCGGCCTACGAGAATACCTTACAGGCGCATCGACGGCCGCATGGCTATCGATGCGCTTACCATCGCGCTTTACAGCATCACGCGACGGAAGTCCGCCAGCACCTGCGCCAGATGGGCGTTGAAGCGCGCGGCCTCGGCGCCGTCGACGACGCGATGGTCATACGACAACGACAGCGGCAAAATCAAGCGCGGCACAAACTGCTTGCCATCCCAGACCGGCTTCATGCTGCTGCGGCACACACCGAGAATCCCGACTTCAGGCGCATTGATAATCGGCGTGAAATACGTGCCGCCAATGCCGCCCAAGGACGAGATCGAGAAGCAACCACCTTGCATCTGGTCCGGTTTGAGCTTGCCGTCGCGGGCTGCTTTGGCCAGGTCCGAGGTTTCCTGCGCGATCTCGAATACGCCTTTTTTGTCGGCGTTTTTGACGACGGGCACGACCAGGCCATTCGGGGTGTCAGCCGCAAAGCCGACATTGAAGTATTGCTTGTAGACCAAATTATCGCCGTCGAGGCTGGCGTTGAAACTCGGATGCTTTTTCAGCGCCGATACGCAAGCCTTGATCAGGAATGCCAGCATCGTCACCTTGACGCCCGACTTCTCGTTTTCCTTATTCAATTGAACCCGGAAAGCTTCAAGATTGGTGATATCTGCGTCTTCGTTATTGGTGACATGCGGAATCATCACCCAGTTACGATGCAGATTCGCGCCGGAAATCTTCTTGATACGCGACAAAGGCTTAGGATCGATCGGACCGAATTTCGCAAAGTCGACCTTAGGCCAGGGCAACAGATTCAACTCGCCGCCACCCGCAGCCGCAGCGGGTGCCGCCGCCACGCTTTGCGCGCCCGACAATACGCCCTTGACGAAGGCGCGGATATCGTCTTGCGTAATACGGCCCTTGAGACCGGTACCGTTGACACGCGCCACATCCACACCGAGCTCGCGCGCAAATTTGCGCACCGATGGGCTGGCGTGACTCACGGAGCGACGTCCGGTACCCGGCACAATCGCCGGAGCCTGCGCCAGAGCATGGCTCGCGCCGTTGCTGGCGGCGGCGGGCGCGGCCGGCGCGGCGGCTTTAGCCGGCTCAGCTTGCGCTGCGGGCGCCGCTACAGGTGCCGCTGCCGCTTGGCCTACTCCTTCGAGTATCAAAATCAGCGTACCTTCGCCGACGGAATCCCCGACCTTGACCTTGATTTCCGTGACCTTGCCCGCTTGCGGGCTCGGTACATCCATGGTCGCCTTGTCCGATTCCAAGGTCACCAACGACTGTTCTTTCTCGACGATATCGCCAACTTTGACGGCAATCTCAATCACCGGCACGCCGGCGTAATCGCCGATATCCGGTACTTTGACTTCGATCAGCGCCGAGCCGCCCGCAGCGGCAGGTGCTGCAGCCGGAGCAGGTGCTGCGGCAACCGGAGCTGCAGCGGCCGGAGCAGGAGCCGGAGCCGCCTTTTGCTCAGCCTGCGGCGCGGCAGCGGCAGCAGCAGCTTCCAAAATCACAATCAGCACGCCTTCCGAAACCGGATCGCCCGGCTTCACTTTGACTTCCTTGACGATGCCGGCCTCAGGGCTGGGCACATCCATGGTGGCCTTGTCGGATTCAAGCGTCACCAGCGACTGCTCTTTTTCGACCACGTCGCCCGGCTTGACCAGCACTTCGATCACCGGAATATCTTTGTAATCGCCGATATCCGGCACCTTGATTTCTATCGTTTGACTCATATAGGTGTCTCCTAGCAAGCGACATCCGTGCGCCAACGATGTGGCACACGGGCACCGCTCGGAATGGGCGTTAGACCGTCATCGGGTTGGGTTTGGACGGATTGAGCTGATACTTCGCGATGGCCTCGGCCACCGTGCTCTTCGGCACAACACCGTCATCAGCCAACGCATTCAGCGCGGCCACTGTCACCCAGCGACGATCAACCTCAAAGAAGTGACGCAGATTTTCACGTGTGTCCGAGCGGCCGAAACCATCGGTGCCGAGCACCACGTAACGATTCGGTACGAAAGCGCGGATTTGCTCCGCGAAAGCACGCACATAGTCGGTCGAGGCAATCACCGGACCCTTGGCGCCTTTCAGCAGCTTGGTCACGTGCGCTTCGATCGCAGGCGCTTCCGGATGCAGCATATTGAGGCGTTCCGCAGCCTGGCCGTTACGGGCCAGTTCGGTAAAGCTTGGGCAGCTCCACAGATCGGCTTCGACGCCCCAATCGCTCTTCAACAGTGCCGCGGCTGCGATCACTTCGTTGAAAATCGTGCCCGAACCCAGCAGTTGCACGCGCGGCGCTTGTGCGTCGTCGCCGCCCTTGCGGAATGCGTACATGCCCTTGATGATGTCGGCTTCCGCGCCCTCGGGGATACCCGGGTGCTCGTAGTTCTCGTTCATCACGGTCAAGTAGTAATAGACGTCTTCCTGCTCCTGCACCATGCGGCGCAAGCCGTCTTGAATCACCACGGCCAATTCATAGCCGAAGGTCGGGTCATAGCTAATGCAGTTCGGAATCGCGCCCGACCACAGGTGCGAATGGCCGTCTTCATGCTGCAAACCTTCGCCGTTCAGTGTGGTGCGCCCGGCCGTGCCGCCCAGCAGGAAACCGCGCGAACGCATATCGCCGGCAGCCCAGGCCAAGTCGCCGATACGCTGGAAACCGAACATCGAATAGAAGATGTAGAACGGAATCATCTGTTCGCCGTGCGTCGAATACGCGGTGGCTGCCGCGATCCAGTCGCACATGGCACCGGCTTCGTTAATCCCTTCCTGCAGAATCTGGCCGGTTTCCGATTCCTTGTAGAACATCAGCTGGTCGCTGTCTTCCGGAACGTATTTCTGACCGTCCTGGTTCCAGATACCGATTTGGCGGAACAGTCCTTCCATACCGAAGGTGCGCGATTCGTCCGGCACGATAGGCACAATGCGCTTGCCCAGTATCTTGTCTTTCAGCAAGATATTCAGGATACGCACGAAAGCCATGGTGGTCGAAATCTCGCGACCTTCGCCGGTACCCTTGAGCACCGGTTCGAACACCGACAAAGCCGGCGCCGGCAAGGACTCAGCTTTCTGACGGCGGGTCGGCAGATAGCCGCCCAACTCCATGCGCCGATCGCGCATATATTGCAATTCTTTTGAGCCTTCTTCGAACTTCAAATACGGCACATCGACAATCGCTTCGTCCGAAATCGGCAGATTGAAGTGATCGCGGAATTTCTTCAGTTGCTCAACCGGCAGTTTCTTCTGCTGGTGGGTGATATTCATTGCCTGACCCGATTCGCCCATGCCATAACCCTTGATGGTTTTGGCAAGAATCACGGTCGGCTGATTCTTGGTATGGGTGGCTTCGTGGTAGGCCGCATAAATCTTGTGCGGATCGTGGCCGCCGCGATTCAAGTCCCAGATATCGTCGTCGGACCAGTCGGCCACCAAGGCCTTCAATTCCGGCGTATTGAAGAAATGTTCGCGCACATACGCGCCACTTTCCGATTTATAGGTCTGGTATTCGCCATCGACGACTTCCATCATGCGGCGCATCAGCGCCCCTGATTTGTCGCGTGTAAACAAGGCATCCCAACGGCTGCCCCAGACCACTTTGATGACATTCCAGCCGGCGCCGCGGAATTCAGACTCGAGTTCCTGGATGATTTTGCCGTTACCGCGCACCGGGCCGTCGAGGCGCTGCAGGTTACAGTTGATCACAAACACCAGATTCTCAAGCCGCTCGCGACCGGCCATGCCGATCGCACCCAGCGATTCCGGCTCGTCGGTCTCACCGTCGCCCAGGAATGCCCAGACCTTGCGGCCCTGCGCCGGAATCACGCCGCGATGTTCCAGGTACTTCATAAAACGCGCCTGGTAAATCGCCATGATCGGGCCCAAGCCCATCGAAACCGTGGGGAATTGCCAGAAATCGGGCATCAGCCACGGATGCGGATACGAGGAGATCCCTTCGCCACCCACTTCCTGACGGAAATTGTTCAGTTGGTTTTCGCTCAAGCGACCCAGCAAGAAAGCGCGCGAGTAAATGCCTGGCGACGAATGCCCCTGGACAAAAACCAGATCGCCGCCATGCTTTTCGGAAGGCGCATGCCAGAAATGATTGAAACCGACGTCATACAAGGTCGCCGCCGAGGAAAACGAGGCAATATGACCGCCCACATTGGTATCTTTACCGGCGCGCAGCACCATCGCCAAGGCATTCCAACGCGTGTACGAACGAATCCGGTGTTCCAGATCCTGGCTGCCGGGGATCTTCGCCTGCTGGCTGACCGGGATCGTATTGATATAGGGGGTGTTGGCCGAGAACGGCAGATGCTCGCCATGGACGCGCGCAAATTCAATCTGCTTTTCGATCAGGTAGTGAGCACGATCCGGGCCGGCTGCACTCAATACGCCCTCAAGGGCTTCGAGCCACTCGGCGGTTTCCTGCGTGTCGTCATCGTTGGCGATGGCGACGTACTTCAGAACTTCCTCGGGTACGGCGGACATGCTTGTCTCCTGATTGGGGGAACACTTTATAAAAAACAATCGAACTGCAAATTGACTAGATTGTCGATTTCGGACTGATTGTAAATAGCCCGCCACCACTGTGGCAAGAAGAATTTTCAAATGACGAGATTGAATCTCATAATGCGGAAAATTGCTGCAGTGCAGCGCCCAGCAACGGCTCCAGACTGGCCCCAAATCTTATTTCGTCTAGCTTGTCTTCGAAAACACCCGGTTTTCCAGTAGGAACAAGCCCTATAGATAGACCCCGTGCTGCGCTACAATATCAAGATGCTGACAAATCGGATTTTCGCGCGCAGACGCAGGGCCTTCCCGGCCGCGACTGGAATCGCCTCCTCAACCCAGGGCCGCTGGCACCAGACCTCATGGCGCTCGAACTCCTATTTGCTGACCCCGCTGATCTCCATCATCGTGTTTTTGGTGGTGATGAGCTTGATACTGTGGAGTCTCAACCGCCACGAGGAACAGCAACAGCAAGACACCTTATATCGAAATGTCGCGTGGGCCCAACAGCAAATCCGCTTGTCGATGAGCAATGCACAGGAGCAGCTGACTGCGCTGTCGCGCGATATTGCCGCCGGCCATCGGGACGAGACCAGCTTGGACGCACCGGCACTGGAGTTGCGCCAGACCCATCCGGAAATTATTGCGCTAAGTTGGGTTGACGATGGCGGCCAATCGCATTGGCCGACGGTGTCGCAAGCCTCGGTCGGCAGTAAGCTGGCGATGCCCGATCCGGCACTCATGTCGACCGCGATGCTGGCCGGCTTCGACGAGGCCCGCATGTCGCGCAGACAGGTCTATTCCAACCTGCTCTACGACGATCTCGGGCACGGTTATGTCACGCTGCAAACCCCGATTCTGCGCGATCGCCAATTTCTCGGCACCATCGCCTCGGTATATTCGATTGAAGGCATGCTCAGCCACCAGCTGCCGGCCGAGTTGTCGTCCAAATACAAAATCACCATCACCGACGAAAGCGGCCGCGAGCTAGCCAGCTCGTCAAGCCGGCCGCGCCTGCCGCGCGACGCTTTCTACGATCTGCCGCTAGACCCGCCGGGGCATGGCATCGCCGTGCGCGTCTACGCCTACCCGCAGGCCAATAATTTCACCAACAACACACTGGTGTGGCTAGTTGCCGGACTGTCCTGCTTTGTCTTGTGGAGCTTATGGAGTTTGTGGAAGCACACCCGGCAACGCTTCGAGGCCCAGCAAGCGCTGTATGCCGAAGCATTTTTCCGGCGCGCCATGGAAAATTCGGTGCTGATCGGCATGCGCGTACTCGATATGGGCGGACGCATTACCCACGTCAACCCAGCGTTTTGCCGCATGACCGGCTGGGATGAAACCGACCTGGTCGGCAAAATCGCGCCCTTCCCCTATTGGCCGCGCGACAGCTACCCCGAAATGCAGCGCCAGCTCGACATGACTTTACGCGGCAAGGCCCCATCCAGCGGCTTCGAACTGCGTGTGCGCCGCAAGGATGGCTCGCTGTTCCATGCCCGGCTCTACGTCTCGCCTTTAATCGACAGCGCCGGACGTCAAACCGGCTGGATGTCGTCGATGACCGACATTACCGAGCCCAAGCGCGCACGCGAAGAACTGGCCGCCGCCCATGAACGCTTCACCACGGTGCTGGAAAGTCTCGACGCGGCGGTATCGGTCTTGGCCGCCGATGAAGCCGAATTGCTTTTCGCCAACCGTTACTACCGCCACCTATTCGGCATTCGGCCGGCCGGCCATCTTGAGCTTGCCGGCGGCAGCCTCGATATGGCCCAGGCCTCGAACGACTCCATCGACATGGTTGACGCGTATGCCGGCTTGCCCGCCGCGGCACTCACCGAAACCTCATCGGACACGCATGAAGTCTACGTGCACAGCATCCAGAAATGGTTCGAAGTGCGCCGCCAGTACATCCAGTGGGTCGACGGCCACCTCGCGCAGATGCAAATCGCGACCGATATCACCACCCGCAAACAGGCGCAGGAACTGAGCCGCCAGCAAGATGAAAAGCTGCAATTCACCAGCCGCCTGATCACCATGGGCGAAATGGCCTCATCGCTGGCACACGAACTCAACCAACCGCTGGCCGCCATCAATAACTACTGTTCCGGCACCGTGGCACTGGTAAAATCGGGCCGGACCACGCCTGAAAATCTGCTGCCGGTACTCGAAAAAACCTCGCAACAAGCCGTGCGCGCCGGGATGATCATCAAACGCATCCGCGAATTCGTGAAACGCAGCGAACCGAAACGTCAGCCCGCGCAAATCGGCGATATCGTGGCCGATGCGATTGGCCTGGCCGAATTGGAAGTCCGCAAGCACCGGATTCGCATCGTGATCGATATGCGCGCCAAGCTGCCGGTGATTTATGTCGATCCGGTGCTGATTGAACAGGTTCTGATCAATCTATTGAAAAATGCTGCCGAAGCCATGCACGCGCATCGCCCGAACGCCGTCGATCCAGTGATACGCGTGGTGGTTCGCGATCACGGCGACACCGTTAGAATCAGCGTAGTCGACCAGGGTCCGGGCGTCGACGAGGCCACCGCCGAGCGTTTGTTCGAACCGTTCTACAGCACCAAGTCTGACGGCATGGGCATGGGGCTCAATATTTGCCGCTCCATTATCGAATCGCATCGCGGACGTCTGTGGGTTGAGAACAACGTAGAATCCGACGGTATGATAGTCGGGTGTACATTTAATATCGGCTTGCCGAACACCGCTATCGATGATTCATCAACACATACGCCGGAAGTCAATCTTCGGCGTGTGAACGAGAGTAGCCAGGAATCGCCAACCGCAAGCGGCCGTACTACGGACAGCGCGGAACGCGATTCGAATGCACCGACACTTCAAACCGCCACGGGAGATTTATGAGCAGCCAAGTCACCATGCAAGAGACCGTTTTCGTTGTTGACGATGACGAAGCGATTCGCGATTCGCTGCGCTGGCTTCTGGAGGCAAATGGTTATCGAGTCCAATGTTTCTCGAGCGCCGAGCAATTCCTTGAAGCCTATCGTTCCGGTCAATATGCCGCGCAAATCGGCTGCCTGATCCTCGACGTGCGCATGACCGGCATGACGGGGCTGGAATTGCAAGAGAAGCTGATTGCCGAGAATTCGACCATGCCGATTATTTTCGTGACCGGCCACGGCGACGTGCCGATGGCCGTCTCGACGATGAAAAAAGGCGCGATGGACTTTATTGAAAAGCCTTTCGACGAAGCCGAACTACGCAAGCTGGTTGAGCGCATGCTCGACAAAGCCCGCAGCGAAAGCGCCGATGTCCAGCAGCAACGCTCGGCAACCGAGCGGCTTAGCAAACTAACGGCGCGCGAACATCAAGTGCTGGAGCGCATCATCGCCGGTCGCTTGAATAAGCAAATCGCCGACGATCTAAGCATCAGCATCAAGACGGTCGAGGCGCATCGCGCCAACATTATGGAAAAATTGAGCGTCAACACGGTCGCCGACCTGTTGCGCTTGGCGCTGTCCAGAAAGTCATAGTGGGTTTGCCGGAGCCGGGCGACCGGCTCCGCCTCCCCCGCACACGTCAAAGCCGCTGTGCGTTCACCGCTCTACGCAAAATTGTTCTTCTCGAAGTCAAGACCACACCATGTCCGCAAAACTGATCGACGGTAACGCCCTTTCCAAAATTCTCCGCGCCGATGTCGCACAACGTGCGGCCGCACTGACGGCGCGCGGCGTACAGCCCGGGCTGGCGGTGTTGCTGGTCGGGGAAAATCCCGCCAGCCAGGTCTACGTTCGCAACAAGATCAAGGCGTGCGAAGATAACGGTTTGTATTCGCTGCACGAGCAACACCCGGCGGAGATGAGCGAAGCGGCTCTGCTGACGCGCATCAATGAACTCAACGCCGACCCGCGCATCCACGGGATTCTCGTGCAATTGCCGCTGCCGGCCCATATCGACAGCCACAAAGTGATCGAAGCCATCGCCCCCGAAAAGGACGTCGACGGTTTCCACGTTGCCAATGCCGGCGCACTGATGACCGGCCAGCCGCGCTTTCGGCCTTGCACACCCTACGGTGTGATGAAGATGTTCGAGTCCGAAAACATTGTCCTGAAAGGCGCCAACGCCGTGGTCATCGGCCGCTCGAATATTGTCGGCAAACCCATGGCCCTGATGTTGATCAATGCCGGCGCGACCGTCACGGTATGCAGCTCGCAGACGCGCGATCTTGCCGCGCACACCCGCGCCGCCGATATCGTGGTGGTGGCCACCGGACGCCGCAATATGCTGACGGCCGAGATGGTCAAGCCCGGTGCCGTGGTGATCGATGTCGGCATGAATCGCGACGATGCGGGCAAGCTGTGCGGCGATGTCGATTTCGGCCCCGTCAGCCAAGTCGCCGGTTTTATCACCCCGGTGCCGGGCGGCGTAGGCCCGATGACCATCACCATGCTGCTCGTCAACACCATCGAATCCGCCGAGCGCGCCGCCGCCTGATTCTGCAGACACGTCAAGCGCGCAAAGCCGCGCGGTTGACCTATCGTCTTCACCTGCGCGGTGTGCCAATCGTCTTAGTTGCTAGAATCAATTGGATTTCAGATCGATGGTTGCCGCACACTGTAGCCATCGACCTTTACAGCGAACAGGATCCCCATGAGCGATATTCAGAGCACCGCAACCAGCATCGACAACCCGCTGCTGAATTTCTCCGATTTGCCCCGGTTTGCGGAAATCCGTCCCGAACACGTCACGCCCGCACTGGACGTGCTATTGGCTGCGGCCGGCGCCGCGGTGGCGCTCGCCAGCGCGTCCGACACCCCCGCAACCTGGGATGCTGTGATCGAGCCCGTCGAGCGCGCCTCGGAGCCCTTGTCGCGCGCCTGGGGTGTGATTGGACACCTGAATGGCGTAGCCGACAGCCCCGAGTTGCGTGCAGCCTACGGCGACAACCTGCCGCGCGTCACCGAATTCTGGTCCAGCGTGGGCCAAAATTTGGCGCTGTACGAGAAATACAAGGCGATCGCGGCCTCCAACGCCTATGCTCAGTTGTCGCCCGCGCGCAAGAAGATTATCGACAACTCACTGCGCGATTTCCGACTATCGGGCGCCGAGCTGGCCGAAGACCAAAAACCGCACTTCGCCGAATTGCAGGAGCGCCAGGCTGCATTGGGCAAAGCATTTTCGGACCATGTGCTGGATGCCACCAATGTCTACAGCTACCTGGCCAATAGTGACGCCGAAGTAGCAGGCTTGCCCGACGACGCGCTCGAATCGGCCCGTCAGGCCGCCATCAAAGACGGCTCGCAAGGCTATAAATTCACGCTGCACTTCCCGTCGTATTTCCCGGTGATGCAATACGCCCAGTACCGGCCATTGCGCGAAGCGATGTATCGAGCCTACGTCACACGCGCCTCGGAACTCGGCGTCCAATACGGCCAAGGCCACGCAGACTGGGACAATACGGCGATTATTGTCGAGCAACTCGCTTTGCGTCAGGAAGAAGCGCGGATGCTCGACTACCGCAATCATGCCGAAGTTTCGCTGGCGCCGAAAATGGCTGAGTCGCCCGCGCAAGTTGTGACCTTCCTCGACGACCTGGCGCGCCGCGCGCGCGCCTATGCTGAAAAAGATTGGGCCGAATTGCGCGAATTTGCCGCGCAGGAATTGGGCCTTGCCGAGTTGCAGCCCTGGGACATCGCATACGCTGCGGAGCGCCTGCGTGAAAAACGCTACGATTTTTCAGAAAACGAAGTCAAACAGTACTTCCCTGAGCCGGCTGTGCTCGCCGGTTTGTTCCATGTCACGGAAACGCTGTTTGGTGTAACGATCCGCCCCGACCAAGCCGAAGTCTGGCACCCCGACGTGCGCTTTTTCCGAGTCGAGTCAGCTAGCGGCCAACTGGTCGCGCAGTTCTATCTCGATTTGTACGCGCGGGAAGGCAAGCGCGGCGGCGCCTGGATGGACGATGCACGCTCGCGCCATAAACATGTCGACGGTCGGGTGCAAACGCCGGTCGCCTACCTGACCTGTAATTTCTCCGCGCCCGTCAACGGCAAGCCCGCGTACTTTACCCACGATGACGTCATCACGCTGTTTCATGAAACCGGACATGGCTTGCATCATATGCTGACGCGCGTCGACGATATGGGTGTCTCGGGCATCAATGGCGTCGAGTGGGATGCGGTCGAATTACCCTCGCAGTTTATGGAAAATTTCTGCTGGGAATGGGATGTCCTAAGCAGCATGACAGCACATATCGACACCGGTGCAAAATTGCCGCGCGCCTTGTTCGACAAAATGATCGCCGCCAAGAATTTCCAGAGCGGCCTGGGCACCTTGCGCCAAGTCGTACTGGCCATGGTCGACATGCGCTTGCATACCGATTTCGACCCGGCCGGCTCCACCACGGTGACGGAACTCGCCTACGCGATCAACGCGCAGTATCACGTGGTGCCGCAAGCGGCCTTCTCGCGCTGGCAAAATACCTTCAGCCATATTTTTTCCGGCGGATATGCCGCCGGTTACTATAGCTATAAATGGGCTGAAGTGCTGTCGGCCGATGCTTATGCGGCTTTCGAGGAAGCGGCGCAGGCCAGTCAAGGTAGCGTGCTCGACGTACAAACCGGCGAGCGCTATCGCCGCGAAATTCTGGAAGTCGGTGGCAGCCGCCCGGCAATGGCATCGTTCAAGGCCTTCCGTGGCCGTGAACCAAGCATCGATGCCTTGCTACGCCACTCTGGCATGATGTCTGCCGCGTAGGGCCTGTTCACACTAATAATAGGCTTGCGAACACTTCTGGCCGGTCGGTCGGCCAGAAGTGTTCGCCTCATTGAATATTTCCATCACGGCTTGCCCGCTACAAACAACTCCCCTTGCCTTTGCTGAATGTCGCCCTCATACGCCGGCATTTTATCCAAAGCACCCGCGCGAACGCCCAGCAACCTAAGTGGTCGCTGCAAGGGCATACGTTTTAAGCATTCCCGAGCGGCGCCCAGTATCACCGCCGCATCGGCGGTCGGATTTGACAGGGTGACGTTACGCGTCAAAATCTGAAAATCGTCGAAGCGCAACTTGATACCGATATTACGGCTGGTATAGCCTTTGCGCCTGATATCGTCGGCAAGCTGCGAACATAAAGACGTAAAAATTTCGGTTAACGCTTGCCGATCGCGACGCGCATGAAGATCCCGTTCAAACGTTGTTTCGCGGCTGATCGATTGAGGTTCTGAGCTGGTCACGACCTCTCGGTTATCGATGCCGTTAGCCACTTCAATCAACCAAGCCGCATAACGCGCGCCAAAATGTTCCTGCAGAAATGCGGGATCGGACCTCGCCAATTCTCCGATTGTCGCGATACCGATCGCCGACAATTTTTCTGTCGCCTTCGGTCCAATGCCGTTCACTTTACGAACCGGCAAAGGCCAGATCCTGGTGGGAATATCATCGTAACCGAGGATCGTCAGACCATCAGGTTTCTCAAGATCTGAGCCGATTTTTGCCAGCAATTTATTGGGTGTCACACTGATCGAACACGATAATCCGGTGGCTTCACGCACAGCACTTTTGATGCGCTTGGCCAGGCTCAGGGTATCGCCCTCCTCGTCGGTCAAATCGATATAAATTTCATCGATACCGCGATCTTCGATTTTGGACGCAACGCCGGCCACGGCATTTTTGAATAAGCGGGAATAATGTCGATAGGCGTCGAAATGCACGGGTAGCAGAAAGGCATCGGGGGCCAGCTTGGCGGCTTTCATAATACCCATCCCCGAACTTGCCCCCAGTGCACGCGCCTCATAGGTGGCCGTGGTAATCACACCGCGCCCGACATAGTCGCTTATTTTTGCAAAGTGCCTGCTGCCATCTGCCTGGACCACCGGTTCATGTTTTCCCGATGCGCCAATCACCAACGGCCGGCCGCGCAATTCCGGGTAACGCAATAACTCAACCGATGCATAAAATGCATCCATATCCAGGTGGGCAATCCGTCGAACTTGCGCTGGCATAGGGGTGTTCATTGAGCTGTGCTCACGCGCCTGAGCAGGGCAAAACCTGCCGCCGACAAGAACGGCTTGCGCGGCATAAAGACAAGAGGCGATGGGATTGGGCGAGCGTCATACCGATACTGTACAAAAAAACAGTATTTTATGCATCCGCTATTTTTGAGATCGTACCTGGCCACGGCAACCTGCCAAGCGTGCTGTGGGCCCGTCCAACAGGCTCGTCCAACAGGCTCGCACGGGGCCACGGCACGACAAGGCCGAAACAACTCTGCGCCCCGTGTCAATTGCATGGGGCGGCCCGTTACTTGGTCGACAAACGCCCCACCGGCCAGTCAAGGCCGCTTGGAAAGACGGTCGGAGCAGCGTTACATCCCTTGTCGGCAAGATACTCAGGGAAACGCCGGAATATGCGGCTCGATTCCGCAAAAGCGGATTTCGGGATGACGTTTCGCCAAAAGACTCTCGATTTCCTTGGTGCGGCGTAGCGGCACGTCGACAATCAACAAAACCCCACCGCGCTCGATATCGGCCTGAAACGCTTTCAGTCGCGAATTCGGGATCGCGGCGCCTGCCATGCCCGAGACCCAGGCGCCGAACACGGCGCCGGCCAGCGAGGTCATCAAAATCGTCCCGGTTTGCAGCACGAAGCCTTCCGGCGGATAAAGCAGCAGCAGCACACCGCCTAGCAGCCCTACTCCGGCGCCGATCAGCATGCCGACTTCGGAGCCATGTATCAGGTCGGTTTTATCGAGGAAATTCGCCTCCGGGATATCGACCATATGGGTCGCATCATTGGCCCAGAAACGCATATGTTTATCGTCGATACGTGCCAGCAGCAGCTCATCCAGCGTCTCATGTGCTGTAGACGCATCTGGGAGCAAAAAGTACAGTCTGCGTTTCATTTTTGACCTCACCCGGAACAGGTTGCCCGAGTTTAAAGCCTAGGTCATTTTTGGGGGATTAGCAAAGCCTGCCCAGGCCGTCGACGACTTGCATACAATCCACCCCTTATCCAACCTTTAATTAGACGGCGCTGAGACTGATGACCTTCCCAGCACGGTAACGCTGCTTAAACAAAGGCTTAGCCAAGAAAAATAGGCGCCGCAGATTGACTGCCCGACAATCAATACTCATGTCCGAAAACAGCCAGATTTTTTCAACCATTTCCCATAGAGTTCAGTGGTCGGACCTTAGTTTGCCCAAACAGCTGCGATAAGCTGAAACACACGGCGATAAAATAGCTGTGTCCAACGGAACTCCCTTGTTATGAATCTGCTCGAACTACTACTGCTTGCCGCCATTTGGGGCGCATCGTTTTTATTTATGCGCATGGGTGCGCCCGAACTCGGCCCCGTGCCCTTAATTGCCTTACGCGTCGGCATCGCCACTTTGGTTCTGTTGCCGATCATGCACACTGCAGCCGCGCGCGCGCAATTTCGCGCCAAGATGCGGCCCTTATTTATCGTCGGCCTGACGAATTCCGCCCTGCCTTTCTGTCTGCTGGCCTACTCGACGCTCTACGTGAATGCCGGCTTCGATTCGATTTTGAACGCCACTACGCCGCTTTGGGCTGCGTTGATCGCAATGCTGGGATTTCAAGCGGCGATGGGCCGCCTGCAAGCCATCGGCTTGCTGTTGGGCTTATTGGGGGTGGTGATCTTGGTCTGGGACAAGCTGGGCGCCAACGTGGCGGGCGTACCCACAGCCGTCGCCGCAGCGCTGCTGGCAACCCTGTTCTATGGCTTCGGGGTCAATTATTCCAAGCGTCATTTGGCCGGCGTACGCCCCTTCGTCGTCGCCTTCGGCAGTCAGTTCTTTGCCACGCTGATCTTGCTGCCGCTGGCGATCATACTGTGGCCAAAGCATGCGATCAACCCATCGATCTGGGCATCGGTAGCCGCGCTCGGTGTGGTGTGTACAGGCTTCGCGTTTCTGCTGTACTTTAGGTTAATCGAGCACGTGGGCGCAGCCTACGCCGCCTCCGTGACATTTATTATTCCCATCTTCGGCATGCTCTGGGGCGCGCTATTCTTGGGCGAAAAGGTCACGCCCATGATGGCTGTGGGATGCGTCGTCGTGCTGTTCGGCACGGCACTGGCCAGTGGCAAACTGAAATGGCCTGAAACGTTCCGGGCAAGCCTTTAAGCTAAGTCTCCGCGGTAAGTCTTTAAAGCAAACCTTCGAGCACACCGAATTGCGCCGAAACGCACCCCGACATTTTCGTCAGAAACACTTTAGTTGCATCGCAAGACCTGCGCTTCTACTATGCGCAGGTGGAGAAATTATTCCACCGAGCGCGGTGCTACATTCCGCTTGCAATCTCGTGACCCCATTGGAAAAAACATGAAACTTCTCCCGCGTGCAGTTTTAGGCTTTACGCTGATGGTGGCCAGCCTTGCCGTCTTTGCCGGCGAAATGCCATACAGTCAAAAAACATTCGACGATTTGCGTGCCGCCGGCAGTCCTGTGGTTGTCGATGTTCATGCCACTTGGTGCCCGGTATGCAAAAAGCAGGACGGCATCGTGAACACGCTGCTGGAGGAAAAACAATTCAAGGACCTGACTGTCTTGATTGTCGACTTCGACACGGAAAAAGATGTGATGAAATCCTTTAATGTCAGCAATCGCAGCACCTTCGTTGCATTCAAAGGACGCAAGGAAGTGGCTCGCTCCACGGGCGACACCCAGCAAGATAGTATTACCGCCTTGTTTATGAAAGCGCTTTGAGCACTGCGGGGAAGCACTCAAATAGGCGCGCACGAGAATGAATTTCGGCATTGCTACCTACGGGCTAGCCTATTTGGCAGGCGTGCTTTCTACACTGTCACCCTGCGTTTTGCCCTTGATTCCCATCGTCTTGGGCAGTGCCATCGCGGCTCATCGATTCGGTGCAATCGCGCTGACGGCCGGGCTGATGCTGTCTTTCGCCGCGCTAGGCACGGTCATCGCCAGCGTCGGCGCCTCGCTGGGGTTCGATGACACCGTGTTTCGTCATATCGGCGCGCTCTTTTTGATCGGTGTCGGCATCGTGCTGATCGTACCGATGCTGCAGGCCCGTCTTGCCCTGGCCACTTCGGGGGCATCCAATGCCGGTCAAGTCCTGCTTGCAAAGATTCACCTCGAAGGAACCCGAGGGCAATTTTTGATTGGTATGGTGCTCGGTCTAGTCTGGAGTCCCTGCGTGGGGCCGACCTTGGGTGCGGCCATTACCCTCGCGTCGCAAGGTCGAGATTTGCTCAAGATATCGTTACTGATGGCAATCTTCGGGCTGGGCGCCGGCACACCGATGTTGATCCTTGGCGCACTGTCCCGTAGCATGATGACGAAGCTTCGCGGCAAGCTGCTGTCGGCCGGGAGTGTTGGAAAAGGTGTGCTCGGGTGTATTGTGTTACTGCTCGGCATCGTGACACTTGCAGGCTGGGATAAAAACCTGGAAACCGTGCTGGTGCAAATATCGCCGGACTGGCTGATTAATCTGACAACGCGCTTTTAGTTTGACCGATTAGGCGCCTCGCCTTTCAAGCTGGCTGAAGTGTGTCTCGCACATACCGGTGAGGAAGTTTTTTTTCTGATCAATGCAGAGCCGTTCGACCTGGTGATCCTTGATTTGATGCTGCCGGGACGCGACGGCATTGATATCCTGATGACACTGCGCAAACGGAATCTGCTGACACCCGTCATTATTATGACGGCCAGAGACACCATCGATGAGCGCGTACGTGGACTCGACAGCGGCGCGGACGATTACCTGGTCAAGCCATTTGCATTTGAGGAACTGCATGCGCGACTACGCGCCCTATTACGGCGCGGACAAGGCGATGCGGCCGCAGCCCTTAAATTGAAACTTGCCGATCTGGAAATGGATGTACCGACTCGGCAAGTATCGCGGTCCGGCCAAGCGATCGAGCTGACCAGCAAGGAATTTGAGTTGCTCGAGTATTTTTGACGGCGTCAAGGCAGCATCGTCACGCGCGAAATGCTGGTGCGCGACATCTGGAACGAACCCGCCCGTGTCGTGCCGCTGGACAATGTCATCGACGTGCATATGACACGCTTGCGAAAGAAAATCGATGCGGCATTTCGCGAGCCGCTGATGCATACAATACGCGGCGTCGGCTTTATCTTGCGCGGAGCCGCTTGATGCGACTGGCGCCACGTCGCCTGCGCTGGCGCTTGAGCTGGTGGTACGCCAGCTCGCTTACGCTGATCTTTGTTTTATTCTCCGCCGGTGTGTTTTTATTTGTACGCGTCAGCTGCATGATCCCCATTCATGCACAACTCGACCAACAAACCTTGCTGGTGAAGAAGGCAATCGACAAGTCCTTGGCTGACGTATCGAAGCTGGAAGCCGACGGCGCGGTGCCGAATTTCCGCATCATGGAAGACACTCGGCCTTTCTATACGACCCGGAACTGGCTCGGCGCTCAATTCCCCGACAAAACAAACGCAAACCCCAACGGCTATTGGGTCAAATCCGCAAGCGGCCGACATTATTTTGTCCAGCCCGCGAGGTTCTCGCGAGCCGGAAAAACCTTGCGCATCGATGTCGCCCAAGATGCGGAGCAAGCCTACGATTTTGAACGTTTCTATCGCATCGACCAGGACCGCTCTCGGGAAACCGGTGGCGCGGGACTCGGTTTGGCGATTGCGCGATGGGTCATCGAACTCAACGGCGGCACCATTGAACTTGAATCGAAAGAAGGCAGCGGCAGTGTTTTCCGCATTGCGTTGCAGGTATGATGCTGCAAAACACCTAGCCGCTTTGCAGCCAGTCGACGTCACCCAAGCAGCCCCTCACCACTGGACCCACGGCCATGATGCTAACCTTTGAACAGATAGAAACCCGCTGTCTGAATGACGATGCGACGCCCTGGATCCCCATGTATCGCGACCGCCCCGGCATCGACATCAAGTATTTCCGCATTGATCCGGTGCGCGGCGAGGTGCTGTGCTCATTGCGTATGCAAGCCGGCATGCAACTTCCGGCTCACCACCATACCGGCACGGTGATCGTTTATACCTTGCAAGGATCGTGGAAATACCAGGAGCACGACTGGGTCGCCCATGCGGGCAGTGTGGTATTCGAAACCGCGTCATCGCGTCACACACCCGAAACCTTACCGGACTCGGGCGTGGTGCACACATTTAATGTGGTCAGTGGCGAACTCTTATTTCTCGACGCAGACGGCAAACTCGTTGCCACAGAGAACTGGCGTAGCGCACTGCATCGCTACCTCAAGCACTGCGAACGCAATCAATTGACTCCGCTGGATCTGAGTGGTTTCGCTCAAACATCGGCCGCGCCATCGTGATGCCCCATATGCCTCACGTCATCGGACAATTGCCCGAAGATCCAGGCGGAAGCGCAGGTAATCACGCCGACGCATAAAAAAGTCCAATGAAAAGCCGCCAAGGTATGGTGCGGGTCACTCCCGTCACTCTCATGGAAGGCAGTCAGCAAAGCGCCGGCGACCGTCACAGCCAAGCTCATCGCCAGCATCTGCACCACGGAAAACAAGCTGTTGCCGCTACTCGCGCCATCGCGGCCTAGA
>Ga0302178_10000515_pt1 | contig 34803 bp, 32 predicted proteins | sample I_Palsa_E1_3_FD_198790 | JGI IMG/M metagenome (GOLD analysis project Ga0302178, IMG submission 198790) | Peat permafrost microbial communities from Stordalen Mire near Abisko, Sweden - I_Palsa_E1_3 | ecosystem: Environmental > Terrestrial > Soil > Palsa > Peat permafrost | place: Sweden... | reverse complement strand
CCCGGTTCCGGCCCATCTCAGTCGCCCGGACGATCCCCTGCTCCACCAGCCGGGCCAGGCTCCTGCGCACCCCGATCTCAGACCCGCGCGGAGTCTGGGCGGTCACCTCACCCACCGTCAGCGGCCTGCCAGCCTGAGCCAGAACCGCCAGCACCGGGCCGTCCAGGGTAGCCGTCACTGCGCGGGTAGGGTCCATTAGATCCACGATCAGAAAGTACACGACTCTATCTAATCCGATAGCTCGCTATCCGATCTGATCGTTCTGCCGGCCGGCGTCGTGCCGGGGCAAGTCTGCCGAGGCGGCCAGGTAAGCCGGGGCTTCGAAGCTAGCAGCGGCACTGCGCGCCACACCGAGCGCCACACCAAGCGTTTCCTCGCCGTGGTCCTGACCACAGCTGCGGCCGCCGACCGCGTCGTCCGGCTGGACCAGACGCTCACCCCTGACGCCCTGGATCTCGCCCGCCGCCATGCCCCCCGGCCTCGGGCACGGACGCTGCAAGCCGGCCGGGCAAGGCTCTGCGGGAGCGGATACCGATCTTGTCGAAGACGTGCCCCAGGTGGTACTCCACGGCCTTGACGCTGACGTACAGCTCAGCCGCGACCTCCCGGTTAGACTGCCCCCTGGCGACCAGGCGGGCCACGGCCATCTCCGACGCCGTCAGGTTCCACCGGGCCGGCCCAGGGCCGGGCCGTACATCGGCCCCGCAGGCCTGGAGTTCCCGCTCACAGACAGCTACGTGGGGCCGAGCACCCAGCGCGGCAAGGCGGTCGCGTGCCTGCCGGAGGCAGGCGACGGCGCCCTGGCGATCGGCGGCCCGGCGGAGACGGCGACCGTCGTCGCGCTCCAGCAACGCGAGATGGAAGGGCAGGGACAGTCCCCGGGACAGCTGCCGGGCGGCGGCGAAGGATTCCCCGGCGCGGGCCAGGTCGCCCCTGGCGACGGCGAGGTTGCCGCGCAGCCGGGCGGCCGTCATGCTGGCCGAGGCCAGGCCGAAGGCGGGGATGGCGGCGTCCAGCTCGGCTAGGGCCGCTCCGGCGTCATCCAGGCGGCCCAGGCCGATCAGGGCATCGACTTCGAGGGGACGCCAGTCGGCCACACCGGGGACCTCAACACGGGCGAGTGCCCTGGCGGGGGCGGTGGCGGACAGCACTCCCTCGAGGTCACCGCGGGCCAGGGCCAGCTCGGCGCCGGCCTGGCGGCAAAATTGACCCCGGTTCCCGTCCCGAAGGCGCGGACCGCAGCCAGGGACGCCTCAACGTGGGCGCCGGCCAGCTGCCAGTCGCCCCTGGCGGCGGGGACCAGGGCCGCATAGGCGTGCACGAAGGCAAAGTCCCATGTCCGGTCCGCGTCGTGGGCCAGGGAAACGGCCAGCGCGGAGTGCATGAGGGCGGCGTCCCAGCCGCCGAGGCGGTACTCGGCATCGGTGAGGTACGCGAGGCACTGGCCAGGGCTCTGCAGGCTCACTCCGGCCCGCAGCCTGGCCAGGCCCACCGACAGATCGGTCACGGCCCCCGTCATGTCGTCGGTGAACAGCCGGCATATTCCTCGCATGACCAGAGCGTCGGTGTGCTCCAGCGGTATCTCGGCGGCGGCCGCTGGCAGCTCGCTCAGCCGGGCCAGTCCTTCCCGGCCACGCCCGGCGATGGTCAGGCTCTCGACCACTACGATCAGGGCGTGCAGGCGGGCAATCGGGTCCCCGGCACTGGCGGCAACAGCCCGCTCACTCCAGGTGAGCGCCTCCTCCATCCGGCCGGTGCTGCAAAGGTAAGCGGCCAGGGTGGTGGCCGCAGCCGCTCCCACCAGCGGTTCGGCGCCGGAGTCATGAGCCTGCCAGGCCTCGAGCAGGTGAGCCTCCACCACCGACCCCCGTCCGCAGAGCAGGTCGAGGTGGCCCAGCAACGCGCTGCGCCGGGCGCTGGGACCGAACTGCGCGGCCGCGGGCCACAGGGCCATGGCCTCCGGCACGTCGCCGCAGTCCACCAGCACAGCCAGGGCATCGAGCAGGCGGCGCTCCTGGCCGGCGCGGCCCGTGCTGGCCGTCGACGCCTGCGCCAGCCATGCCGCTCCCTGCGCGGTCTTGCCCGTCCTTATTGCCTCCTTGGCTGCCTCCTCCAGGTCGCCGGCCAGGTCGTCATCGGGCCGGACGGCGGCGGCCACCCGGTGGGCGAGAGCGGCGGGAGCGGGGAGCAGCGTGGCCGCGGCGCGGTGCAGCCGATGGCGCTCGGCTGATCCGAGGTCGTCTCTGACGGCGGCATGGACCAGTGGGTGCGCGAAGGCGATGCCAGCGCCGGGAGCAGCCAGGTCCTCGACGAGCAGGCCGGCGGCGGCGGCTTCGTCGAGGGCTGCGAGCGGGTCGGCCAGGCCGGCCATAGCGCCGGCGGTGGCCAGCGGGCAACGCCGGCCGAGGACGGCTGCTGCTGTGACCAGCGCTCGGGCCGGACCGGATAGGGCCTCCAGACGGGCAAGTACCACCCCGGTCAGCGCCCGGGGAGCGGGCAGATCATCTCCGGCCCGCGCCAGCCCGGCGGGGCCCAGCTCTTCGAGCAAGGCCCGGCAGTGCAGCGAGTTGCCCCCGGTGTGCTCCAGGAGCCGGGCTACCGCCCGGCCGGACAGGTCGCCGGCGCCGACCGTCCGGGCCAGGGCGGCCAGGTCCTCGGCATTCAGGCCGCCCAGGCGCAGGCGGGTGACCCGGTGATCTCCTCCGGCGAAGCGGCTCCATGGATCGCCCAGCCGGCCGAACTCATCGGTGCGGGTCGAGACCAGTCCCAGCACCCGGTCCGCCTGCATGCGTCGCAGAGCGAACAGCAGTGCCCGCGCCGACAGCTGATCGCTCCAGTGCAGGTCGTCGACCAGTACCACTGCGACCCTGTCACCAGTCTGAACCTCGCCGAGGACAGCCACTAGCTGCGCGCCGACAGCCAGCGGGTCGGCGTCCTTCCGCCTGACCGCTCCAGCCCGAGGGGCTCCTGCCATGGCTGCCGGCCCGATGCCAGCCAAGAGCTGGTCGATGACTCCCCAGGCCAGGAGCTTTTCCGCCTCGTCACCGCTAGCTCGCAGGAGGCAGACGTCGCCATGCTCAGCGACGAAGCGCGAGAGCAGGCTGGACTTACCGATCCCAGCCTCACCCTCGACCAGGACGACCCTGGGCTGGCCAGCCCGCACAGCCTGCATCTCGGCGTCCAGGACCGCCAGCTCGCCCGTCCGGCCGACGAAATGGTCCATCTCAGCAGCGCGATGATCGGGATATTGGTAACGGCTGCATTGCCAGCTGGATCGCGGCTGGCATCGTTAGTTGCCGTGGGCCACGACGCAGCAGGGTGAATTCATCACCGGCGCCCGGCACGTGCCGGGACGTAAGACGAGCAATCGGTGGCCGGTCGTCGCTGACAGGGGCTGCCATCTGCCACCTCCGCATTTGCTGCGCGTGGGTAGGCACCACACGGGTCCAGAGTAGCCGCGGCCTCAGCCCCGTCTACACGCGGATAAAGCGAGCACAACCCCTGTCAGGGCGCTACGCCCGATACACCGGGGAGACAAGTGAGCCGGGAGGCAAGTCGCGCTGTCGCGTGAGGCGCCGGCGCAGGGCCTGCATCTCGGTGCCCAGAAGCGCCAGCTCGCCCGTGCGGCTGCCGAAATGATCCACCCAGCAGTGTGCGCCCCGGGCCCACCGCCCGGAAATGATCATGCCCGGCACGGCCGGGGCGGATCCGCGGGGCTCGCGCCGTCGGCTGCCAGCGGCAGAGGCGCGCCCCGCCCTGAAGGACGCCGGGCAAAGCTTAGGGCCGGACCCTAGGGCCTCCCCTAGGGACACCGCTGCCTGCTCCGGTCACGATCGAAGCGTGAATAGCGCCGGTCGCAGCCGGCCGGGAGGAGTCCAGATGATTGAGGTAAGGAACCTCACCAAGCGGTACGGCGACACGCTGGCGGTCGACGACTTGTCGTTCAGCGTGGAGCCAGGGAAGGTAACCGGTTTCCTGGGCCCGAACGGTGCGGGCAAGACGACCACGATGCGCATGATCCTCGGGCTGGACCGGCCGACAAAGGGGAGTGTCACCGTGCACGGCACGCCGTTTGACCAGCTCGACTGGCCGATGCGTGCGGTGGGCGCGCTGCTGGACGCCAAGGCCATCCACGGCGGCCGCAGCGCCCGCAGCCACCTGCTCTGCCTGGCGCAAGCCAATAACCTTGCGCGCCGGCGGGTGGACGAGGTGCTCGAGATCGTGGGCATGGAGGAGGTGGCCGGGAAGCGGTCGAAGGACTTCTCCCTGGGCATGGGACAGCGGCTCGGCATCGCCGCGGCGCTGCTCGGCGATCCTGACATCTTGATGTTCGACGAGCCGGTCAACGGCCTGGACCCCGATGGCATCTTGTGGATCCGCAACCTGATGAAGGCCCTGGCCGCCGAGGGCCGGACGGTGTTCGTCTCCAGCCATCTGATGTCGGAGATGGAGAACACCGCCGACCGGCTGATCGTGATCGGCCGCGGCAAGCTGATCGCCGACTGCACGGTGAAGGAGTTCATCACCGCCCACTCCCGGCAGAAGGTCCGGGTGCGGACTCCGCAGCCCGAGCTGCTGGCCAAGCTCGCCGCCTCGGCCGGCGGCACGATCCGCGATAACGGCGACGGCGTGATGGTCGTCCAGGGCTTGGGTCCGTCACAAGTCGGCGACCTGGCATTCGAGAACGGCATCAGGCTGCACGAACTGGCCCCGGCGCACGCCTCGCTGGAGGCGGCGTTCATGGAACTGACGGCCTCCAGCGTGCAGTTCCACGCCAGCGTTCCGGCCGACGCCGACCGCACGCCGGCCTACGCAGGGAAGGCGACCTGAGATGACGACAACATTGAGCCGGATGACGCCGATCGCCGGCCGCCTGCCGCAGCCGGCCGGCCGGGCGGGCTTCGCGGGTGCGCTGCGCTCGGAGTTCACCAAGATCCGGTCGGTCCGGTCCACGTACTGGTCCCTGATCATCCTGATCATCGTCACCGTCGGCATCGGCGCGCTGGCGAGCGCGAGCAGCCATCCCGGTGACCTGGGCCCGCACTTCGATCCGGCCAATATCAGCCTGTACGGCCTGGTCCTGGGCCAGCTGATCATCGCGGTGCTGGGCGCGCTGACCATCACCTCGGAATACTCGACCGGGATGATCCGCGCCTCGCTGGTGGTCATGCCGCGCCGCGGCACCGTGATCGCTGCGAAGGCCGTGGTATTCGGCGCGGTCGCGCTGGTCACTGGCCTGATGGCCTGTTTCGCGTCGTTCTTCCTCGGCCAGGCGCTGATGTCGGGTCACCACATCAGCACCACGCTCGGCCAGCCGGACGTGCTGCGCGCGGTCATCGGCGGCGCGCTGTTCCTGACCGTCTGCGGGCTGCTTGGCTTCGGCCTGGGCCTGATCCTGCGGCACACCGCGGCGGCGATCAGCGCGGTGGTCGGCCTGCTGTTCGTGCTGTTCATCCTGGCGCTGCGGCTGCCGTCGTCCTGGCAAGTGAGCAAATGGGTGCCGTTGAACGCGGGCGGCCAGATCTGGCAGGCGGTCCCCTCGCAGCCGAGCGCGCACATGTTCTCCGCGTGGACAGGTTTCGGGGTGCTCTGCGGCTACGCGGCCATCGCGATCATCGGCGGCCTGATCCTGTTCCGCAAGCGCGACGCCTGACCGCCGAAACAAACGCACAGAAAACTTAGCTAGGGAGCTGACATGAAATCCGCGAGCCCGCGCAGGACGCACAGCAGTATCCGGAGCAAGCTGACCGCCACCGCCGTGTGCGCCCTGCTCGGCGCGACCGGGGTCCTCTCGTCCAGCGCAGCCGGCGCCTCGGCCGGCCCGCCGCGCGGGAACGGCGCCGCGCTGCGGACGGCGCTGCGTAGCGACCTGAGCCGCTACCTGACGGCCCGGCGGAAGGCCGAGCACATCTCCGCGGTCTCGCTGCGGGTGACCTTCCGCGGCAGCAAGCCCAGCATCAACGTGGCCACCGGGACGACCCGGTACGGCGGCGGCGCGCCGGTCTCCACCCGCGCGCTATGGCAGGTCGGCAGCAACACCAAGGCCTTCACCGCGGTGATCTTGCTGCAGCTGGAAGCCGAGGGCAAGCTATCGATCAGCGACTCGCTCGGGAAATGGCTCCCGCAGTACCCGGCCTGGCGCAACATCACCATCCGCCAGCTGCTGGACATGACCAGCCGCATCCCCGACTACCTCTACCAGCCTGCCTTCGCCACCGCATTCGCGGCGAATCAACACACCCGTTTCACCGCCGCCCGGCTGGTGTCGTACGTCGCCGACCTCCCCCTAGGGCCAGCGGGTTACCACTACACCAACACCGGTTACATTCTCGCGCAGATGATCATCGAGAAGGTCACCCACGACACCTATGCCGACCAGCTCACCAGGCGGATCCTCACCCCGCTGCGGCTGCACACCACCTGCCTGGCGCCCTACACCTGCCCCCCGTCCGACGCTGCCCGGATGCCGGCCGGGTACTTCTACATCGCCGGCGGGCCACCGTCGTTGCTGGGTAAGCGCATGCCCCCGCTGGCCCTGACCTGGGCGCAGGCTGCTGGCGGCATCGTCAGCTCACTGGCCGACATGACCACCTGGGACCGTGCCCTCTACCTCGGACGGCTCCTGCCGGCCCGCCAGCAGCACCAGCTCATGTCCCTGGTGTCCGAAGCCACCGGCAAGCCCATCCGCCGCACCACCCTGGCCGACGCGTCCGGCTACGGGCTCGGCGTCCAGCAGCAATTCTCCCGCCAGACCGGCGTCTTCTGGGACTACGAAGGCCAGGCCTTCGGCGCCCGGGTCCTGCACTTGTACTTCCCCCGCACCGGCTTGCTCATCGCGGTCGCCGCCAACAGTTCAACCAGCAACGACGACCTCGCCAACCTGGCCGGAGCCGTCTACCAGACCCTGCGCAAAGCAGGGGCAGTACACGCAGGCTGAGGACGCCATCCAGGCACCTGTTTCGACGGGCTTGTCCGCACGCACGAGAAGGACGGCATCACCGTTTGCCCGACCATCACGAAAGGCACTCCGATGACCTCACTGAGGAAGACCGCGCTCGTCGCGGGCGTCTTCTACCTGATCACTTTCATCTCGATCCCCACACTCGCCCTCTATGGCCCGGTGAAGAACCACCGGGACTGGATCCTCAGCTCCGGCGGCCACACGGGCGTGCTCGTGGGCGGCTTCCTCGAGGTGATCGTCGCCTTCGCCGGCATCGGCACCGCCGTCACGCTGTACCCGGTGGTCAAGCGGCAGAACGAGGGCGCCGCGCTGGGCTTTGTCGCCGCCCGCGTCCTGGAAGCCGGCATGATCTTCACCGGCGTCCTCAGCCTGCTGTCGCTGGTGACCTTGCGACAGGACCTGGGCAGAGCGGCCGGAGCACATGCGGCCGCGCTCGTCACCACCGCCGCGACGCACGTCGCGATCTACAACTGGGCGTTCCTGCTCGGACAGAGCCTCATGCCGGGCATCAACGCACTGCTGCTGGGCACCCTGCTGTACCGGTCCCGCCTCGTGCCCCGCATCATTCCCGTGATCGGGCTCATCGGAGCCCCCCTGCTCATCTGCACCGTCATCGCGACGCTGTTGGGCAGCTTCAAGCTGGGCTCCCCCGAGCTCGCCGCACTCCCGGTGGCTGCCTGGGAGCTGTCGCTGGGCGCGTGGCTGGTCGTGAAGGGCTTCATGCCCTCTCCGATCACCACCGGAATGGCCGCTGCCAGCGCGCCGCCCGCCTACCAGGACGTCGCCGTCTGATCCTTGGCACGGACAACACGGCCGGGCACTCCAGCGCCCGGCCGTGTTGCCGCACGCCGGCGCGGCCGGCCGGCTGATGGGCCGCCGTTGTCGCTGATGAGCAGTTGCGCCGGAGCGTTGCCTAGCAGCCGCAGGTCAGCGCCCCTGTCCGTAAACGGGCTGCACCAGGTCACGCTGATACCAGGTGCCTTGCTTACCGCCGATGTCGGCCGGGTCTGCCGGGCCGACCGGGATGAACCCAGCCCTGGCCAGCACCTTCTGTGACGCGGCGTTCTCGCGGGAGGTGGCCGCCTTGAGCGTGCGCAGCCCGTATCGCGCCGCCGCCAGACCGCACAGCTCCCGGACGGTCGCGGTCGCCACGCCGCGGCCTGCGACGTGCTGCGCGACCCGGTAGCCGAGTTCTGCGGTGCCATCCTCGAAGCGGTACAGGTTGAACCGGCCAAGGACCGAGCCGTCCTCGGCGACGAGTACGTAGAAGGCGCCGATGCCGGCCTCCTGCTCGGCCAGCAAGGCACTGTGCTGCTCGGTGAACCGATCGTAGAACTCATCACCGCGGTCGGAGACCGAGGCGGCGAAGTAGACGCGGTTGGCCAGCTCGAAGGCGAGGACCGCCGGGGCATGGTCGGCTCGCAGGCGCTGCAACTCTGGCACAGCACGACTTTACCCAGATGACGTGCAGAGGTCGCCTGAGTTCCCGCCGGGTCTGGGCGCAATCCGGCTGGCAACAGCCCTGCGCATCCGCGCGCAACTAGCGGTCAGGGCGGTTCCGTGGACCACGGCAACGGCGAAACTGGTTCAGGCGTCCCGGAGGCGCAGGAGCAGGCCAGCGGCCAGCAGCCCCGCCGCGGCCCACCCGGCCAGCACGCCGAGGCCAGCCCAGGGGCTGATGGCCAGGTGGCGCAGCCCGGTGGTGTTCAGGATGGCCAGGCCGGCATTCACCGGCGTGTACCGCTCGATCCAGCGCTGCCAGGCTGGCTCGCTGCCGAGGAACAGGGCGATGACCGGCGGGACGTACAGTACGCCCAGCACCGTGCCGGTAGCGGCGGCCGAGTCCCGCACGATCGTGGCGATGCCCAGGCTGAGCAGGCCGACGAGCGCGAGATAGAGCACCGAGCCTACGGCCGCCCGGACCGTCGGCCCGTGGGCCAGCGACACGACGGCGAAGCCCTGCGCGGCGGTGATGCCGTTGCCGGTAAGGATCAGCCGCCCGGCCGCGAGGCTCCCCGCCACCGCGACCACCGCGGCCGCGAGGACCAGGCCGGTCAGCGTCACTGCCTTGGCGGCCAGCACCGTCCAGCGCCGCGGCATCGCGGTGAAGGTCACGGCGATCATGCCGGTGCTGTACTCGCCGCTGATCACCAGCACGGCCAGGACCGCGACGACGGCCTGGCCGACCTCGATCCCGGTCAGGCTGACCTTGGTGGGGTCGATCGCGCACCCGGTGCCAGCGCCGCACCTGGTGGCCGCCGCGGTCGCGGCTCCGACCGCGACAGTCAGCACGAAGATGGCGGCCAGGATCCAGGCGGTTCCGGGCTCGGTTCGCAGCTTGGTCCACTCGGCCCGCAGCGCGCCGGGCAGTCCGGCCCGGGTGGGCCCGGCGCGGGCGGGCCCAGCCGGGCGCGGCAGCCTGTGCCGTGCGATGGTCATCGTCTGGTTCCTGCCTGAGTCATCGTCTGGTTCATGCCGCACCTCACGCGTCCCGGCGGCGCAGCAGCCAGGCCGCCAAGCCGAGGGCGACCGCGGCGTAGACGCACAGCACGGCGAAGCCGGACCAGGGCGCCAGCGGGTAGTAGTCGGGCGGCCCGTAGTGGCCGACGACCTGCTGGTACTGCGGGACGCTCTGCTCGACCGCGAACCCGGCGGCCGGGGTTACCCGCAGCACCCACTCGGACGCGCTGGCCGGCAGCACCCCGGAGACGCCGAGGATGTACGGCAGCACGATCACCACGACGACGGCGGCGACGGCGGCGACGCTACGGCGCAGCATCGCGGCGATGGACAGCGCCAGCACCGACGCCACCGCGAGCATCGCGCCGGTCCCCAGGATGACCCGGGCCTCGATCGGCCAGCCGGACGCCAGTATGTATATCCCGCTGTCATGTGCGATCCGGCTGCCGGCGATGACGGCCACCGCCGCGGCCGCCGACCCGAGCACGAACGTCGCCAGGCCGATCACAACCGCCTTGGCGGCCAGCAGGCGGCCGCGCCGCGGGCTGGCGGCCAGCGTGGTGCGGATGAGACCGCGCCGGTACTCCATGGTGATGAACATGGCCGCGACGACGATCATGATGAGCAGCCCGATGAACACTCCGAACAGATGGTCGGCGAGGGTTCCGGTGATGAATATGCTGTTTGTCCCGGCGGCGACAACCGGCCCGATGTCGCCGGAACCGGTCACCGTGAACTGGCCGCCGGCCTGGCGCAAGCCGATCCGCGGTCCGTCGTAGTTCGCGCCGATGGTGCCCACGTGCTGGCCGGCCCACCGGCCGCCCGGCGCGCCGCCGCGCAGGTGGACGTCGTCGAAGGCACCCGTGGCCAGGCTGGCGGACAAACTTCCGCCCGGCTCGGCGTAGGTCGGGAAGTTCGGCGTGAAGTTCAGCGGCGAGGTGGCGAACATGCCCGCCCGCACGGTGCCGGCCAGCCAGGCCAGGCGCGCCACGCCGACCTCGGTCCATCCCCTGCCGTCGGCCGAGTCGTATCCGGTGACCACGTCGCCCGAGCGGGTCAGCCGCAGCCAGCGCGGGGAGGCCGCCGACACCGAGCCGGGCAGGCCGGCGATGTCACTGGTGTAGTCGTACTGCATGCGCACGCCGTGGCTGCCGGTGACCGTCATCGCGGCGTAGGCCGATCCGGGCCGGGTGCTGCCGGTGATGATGATCCCGGCCTTGGCCCACGGCACGAGGCCCGGGATCAGGGTGCCCGGCGGAGGACTGCCGGGCCCAGCGAAACCGCCGTTGCCGGAGGACACCAGGCCGGTCAGCGACGTCACCTGGACGGTGATGCTCCCGTCGCCGGCCAGCGGCTGGGCGGCGAGGTAGTAGCTGTCGTTGACCGCCTCGCCGCCTGGTCCGGTGGCAAGGAGCGCCAGGCACGCGGCGCCGCTCCGGGAGCCGCAGTGACTTTGGCCGCTGTGCGGCAGCAGCACCCCGACCACGGCGATCGCCGCGGCAGCGATGACGACGGCGATCACCCAGCCGCGCAGGGTGCGGAACTTGGTCCACTCGGCGTGCAGCAACTGCACGAAGCCGGCCCGTCCGGCCTGCTGAGGCGGGCGGTACGGAGTGATGGTCGCGGTCATCGGACTTCCTCCGCTGCGGGCTGCGCGCGGAACTCGACCGCGTCCCTCGTCAGTTCCATGTAGGCCTCCTCCAGGGTGGCCCGGTGCGCCGAGATCTCCCAGAACCCGACCCCGGCCTCGCTCAGCCGGGCGACGACCTGCTCGGCGGCCAGGCCGGTCACCGCCAGCGTGTCGCGGCCGGTGGCGGCGACGGTGGCGCCGGCGTGCGCCAGCACCGTCATCGCCTCCGACCGCGAGCCGGTCCGCAGCGTTACCCGGTCGCCGGACGCGGCCGCGATCAGCTCGGCCACGCTGGTGTCCGCGATGACCTTGCCGCGGCCGGCGACCACCAGGTGATCGGCGGAGTCCTGCAGCTCGCTCATCAGGTGACTGGACACCAGCATGGCCCGGCCCTCGGCAGCCAGCGAGCGCAGGTACCCGCGCATCCAGACAATGCCTTCGGGGTCCATGCCGTTGAACGGCTCGTCGAACATCAGCACGGGCGGGTCGCCCAGCATGGCTGCCGCAATGCCCAGCCGCTGGCGCATGCCCAGGGAGAAGCCGCCGGCCTTGCGCCGTGCGGCCGAGGTCAGGCCGGCTCGCTCAATCACCTCATCGACCCGCCTGGCGGAAAGGCCCTGGGAGTGAGCCAGCCACAGCAGGTGGTTGCGGGCGGTGCGGCCCGGCTGCAGGGCGGCGGCATCCAGCATCGCGCCGATGTGGCTGAGCGGGCGCCGAAGCCTCGGGTAGGGCTGGCCGCCGATCAGCGCGCTGCCCTGGTCGGGCGCATCCAGGCCGAGTATGACCCGCATGGTGGTGGACTTCCCGGCGCCGTTCGGTCCCACGAACCCGGTGACCTGGCCTGGGCCGGCGATGAACGACATGCCATCCAGCGCCAGCGTGGAGCCGAACCGCTTCCGCAGGCCGGTAACTTCGATGGTTGCTTCCATGCTACGAACGCTAGGGTTCTTGCTGGCCAGAGTCGTCCCGCCGCGGAGCCGTCTTTGCGCCGCTGGCATGGGGGACGTGACCCGGCCTGCATCCCTCGCACGGGGGATGCCAGGATGCGCATCCAGGGGGACGCCAGGATCGGCCGGGTGCGGCGACAATAGCACGCATGAGCCGAGTAGCACGCTGGGGCGGCAGCCTCGCTGCCCCGCCGCGGCGGGCGGCCGCGGATCGCCGGGCGGACACGGATCGCGGGGCGGACACGGTCCGGCGAGTCGCCGCGGATCGCCGTGCGCCCCTGCTGGCCGCAGTGCTACTCGCGCTGCTCGCCGCCGGTCAGGGCATCGCGACCGCGGTGAGCCAGAGCGCGGGCAGTTCGAGCGGCCCGCTGACGGCCGTGGCTACCTCCGGGTGGCTGCTCGCCTCCTTTGTGGTTGTGCTCCCGAGCCTGGCCGCCACCCTGCCGCTCGGTTTCTGCTGGGAACGGCCTGCGGTCGCGGCGACCGCGATCTGCGCGGCCAACCTGGTATCACTCGGTGCCTTCCGGCTGCTCACGATCGCCGGCCTGATCGCCCAGGTCATCATCTTGTACCGGCTCGGCCGCCGCGGGCCGCAGCTGCTGGCCGCCGGGCTCACCCTCCCCTTCCTCGCCCTCGCCCTGGTCGCTGCGGCAGGTCACGCCACCGGGTCGGCATCGGGTGGGACCGTGCTGGCCATCCTGGCGGCCGGCCTTGGCCCGCTGGCCGCCTGCGCCGGGGCAGCTCTCCAGTCCCGCAGCCTGGCGGTTCAGCAGACCGCCACCTCGGAGGCATTCGCCGGTACTGTGCTCGAGAACACCGCCCGCGGGGAACGGGCCCGCATCTCCCGCGAGCTGCACGATGTGGTCGCGCACCATGTCTCCATGATCGCGGTGCAGGCCGAGACGGCGAGGCTCGCCACCCCGGGGATGCCGGCGGCGGGAGCGCAGCAGCTGTCCGCGATTGGCGACACGGCCAGGGCCGCGCTGACCGAGATGCGACGGCTGCTCGGGGTGCTGCGCGAGGACAGCGGCGTCGTGACCGCCGACCGCCAGCCCCAGCCGGGGCTCGCCCAGCTCAACCAGCTACTCGACGAGGCCAGGGATGTGTCGGGAATCGGAGCCAGGCTCATCGTCAGCGGCTGGCTGACGACCCTGGATCCCGGCGTCGAGCTGGCTGCCTACCGCATCGTTCAGGAGGCGCTGACCAACGCCCGGCGGCACGCGCCCGGCGCGGCGGTCGACGTGGAATTCCGCTTCGCCGACGAGGCCCTCTACGTCCGGATCCGCGACAACGGGCCCGGCCCGGCCGCCGAGCCGGCCCGGCCCGGCGCAGCAGGGCACGGCCTGCTCGGCATGCGGGAACGAGCCGCGGCCGTGGGCGGCGAGTTCTGTTCGGGCGCAGCTCCCGGCGGGGGCTTCCTGGTCCAGGCCACGCTGCCGGCGACGGCCGAGGCCGGGCGGAGACCGGGCCCGCTGCGTCCGTAAGCATCGTGGTGGCCGACGACCATGAGGTGGTCCGCGCTGGCTTCGCCGCGCTGCTGGATACTCAGCCGGACTTCACCGTGCTTGGCACCGCGTCGGACGGTGCCGAGGCGGTGCGGATCAGCCGCGAGCTGCGCCCGGACGTCATCCTCATGGATGTCAGGATGCCCGGCACCGACGGCATCGAGGCGACCAGGCAACTGACCGCCGCCACCGGCGGGCCGCGAGTCATCATTCTCACGACCTTCGACCTGGACGAGTACGTCTACGACGCGCTCTGCGCCGGCGCCAGCGGATTCCTGCTCAAGGACGTGACGGCTGAGCGGCTCTTCGACGCCGTGCGGGTCGTCGCGGCCGGCGAGGCCCTGCTGGCCCCGGCCGTCACCCGGCGGCTGATCAGCGAATTCGCCCGGCTCCGGCCGGCTGCGCCCGCTCCGTCGCCGGCGGTGGCCGAGCCGACTCCGGCGGTGGCCGAGCTGACTCCGCGCGAGACCGAGGTGCTCCGGCTGCTGGCCGAAGGGCTGTCGAACCCGGAGATCGCGGGCCGCCTGGTGATCACCGAGGAGACGGTCAAGACCCACGTCAGCCGGGTGCTGCACAAGCTCGCGCTGCGCGATCGCGCCCAGGCGGTGGTCATCGCCTACGAATCGGGCCTGGTCCGGCCCGGCATCAGCGAGCAGCTGCGGTGACCGGCCGCGCGCATGCCATGCTGGGGCCGACGTCAGGTCGCCAGGCCATCCGACCTCGCCAGGTTCGGGGCCGCAACCGCGAGCGATCACCGGGAAGGTACCCTGTTCAAGCCATCAGCCTGCCCGCCAAAGCGGGCAACCCTATCTGCTCCCCTGGCGCATCGCATGACAGCATCGCACCAGAGAGGACAGCATTGTGCGCGCTAACGGCAGCGGCCCCCGCCGCGAGCCCCTCGGGACCAAGGTGCCCGAGAAGATCACCGTGTTGTTCTGGGTGGTCAAGCTTCTGACCACGGCCGGTGGCGAGGCGACGTCGGACTACCTGGCCACCCGCGGCGACCTGCTGGCCGGGGTGGTCGAGGTCCTCATCTTCGTCACCGCCCTGTGGCTACAGCTGCGCACCCGCCACTACGCCGCCGCGGCCTACTGGTTCCTGGCGCTGGCGATCGCGATTTTCGGCACCGGCGTGGCCGACGCGATGCACCTGATCGTCGGCATCCCCTATGCCGGCACGACCTTCCTGTGGGCCGTGGTGCTCGCGGCCATCTTCTGGCAGTGGCACCGCAGCGAGAGCACGCTGTCGATCCACAGCATCACCACGCGCCGCCGCGAGCTGTACTACTGGGCCACGGTCTTCGCCACGTTCGCCCTGGGCACCGCGCTCGGGGACTTCACGGCGACCGCCCTGCACCTGGGCTATCTGGCCTCCGGCATCACCTTCGCGGTGATCATCATGATTCCGGCCGTCGCCAGGTGGGGTTTCCGGCTCAACTCGGTCGTTGCCTTCTGGTTCGCCTACGTGGTCACCCGCCCGCTGGGTGCCTCGTTCGCTGATTACGCCAGCAAGCCCAGGGCGATCAGCGGCGCTGGCCTTGGTGACGGTCCCACCGCCGCGGTAGCCCTGGTTGCCATCGTCATCGGTGTTGCCTACCTCGCGGTCGCCCGCCCGGATACCGACATGGAGCGCGAGACGATCAAGCGCCCGGTACGGGGCCGTCACGCACCCAGTGCATGATCACTCGATCGGCTGGTGCGCGATGGCCGGCGGCTCGCGTCCCGCGAGCAGCCAGCCGGCCACCGCCGCGATGAGCGGCATGCCGATCAGAATGATCAGCAGGTTCCTGGCGGGGACATTGGACAGTTCGGACAGGCCGTCGAGCGGGTTGTCCCAGGCATAGCCGATGGCGGCAACATACGCCGCCACCGTGCCGAGCACCGCGCCCAGCAGGGCGAGAGCGCCGGCGGTGGCCGCCGTGAGGGTGCGGCGGGTCAGGCTGCTCGCCCCCGTGGCGGCCAGGGTGCGCAGGTCGCTGGCGGTTTCGCTGCGGATGAGGCCGACGGCCATGGCCAGGATGCCGAGCGCCAGGAGGACGCCGAAGACGGTGGCCCAGTTGATGATCTCCGCCGACGTCGGGATGCTGTTCCTGGTCTCGACGGTCATGCCCGCCGCCGCGGCGGCGGACTGGGCGTTCCTGATCTGCGCGGCGGTGGGCGGGTGCGGGGCCTGGATGAGCCAGCCTTGCGGGCTGGTACTCAGGCCGAGCTGGCGGATGGCGTGCTCAGTGATCACAGTGTTGGGCGCCGACGTGCCGGACGGCAGGGCACTGATCTCCTGGATCACCGGGCTGGCCAGGCAACTGCTCTTCGGGCAGGGGAATGCTTGCTGGCTCGGGCCGCCGGGGCCGCCGCCCGGCGGGCCGCCGCCGCCCTTCGGGCCGATGCTGGAGCTGTCGACGAGCTGCATCTTGGATATGCCGGACAGCCCGGGCCGCATGGTGAGGACGTCGGCCGCAGGATCGATCTCCGACGTCGTGATCCCGAAGGCCCGGAGGAGTGACGGTGTGGCGACGTACAGCTGCCCGGAGAACTGGCGTCCCGCCGCTGCGTGCTGGAGCGTGGCGCTCGTCGAGTCGAGCTGGATGACGTCGCGCGAGCCGAGCCCGGCGGCGATGCCGCGCGCGGCGGCGGCCCACGACTGCGGCGTGCCCGTGGCCGCTGGCTGGCCGGGCCTGCCGCCCGGACCTCTACCCTGCCCGTCGGGCGTGTAGACGATGATCTGATTCGACGCCACGTTCGGCCCGGCGTAGTCGAGGACGTTCCCGAACCGCTGCGCGGACAGGACACAGACCAGGACGGCGATCAGCACACCGACGCTGATGGCGGCGAGGGCTGAGCCGGAGCGGGCCCGGTAGCGGGCCAGGTCGCGCAGGGCCAGCCGCACCGCGATCGGGGCATGCCGGCCAGATCTGCCCAGCGTCGTCAGGAACAGCGGGGCCAGCAGGATCACCGCCGCGATGAGGGCGACGAAGCCCAGGACAAGCTCGGGCGCTCCGCCGCCGTTGCTGCTCTTGCCGGTGTACCAGAACAGCAACGCGGCGACCGCCAGCAGAACGACACCCGGCACCGCCGAGCGGTGCACCCGCTTCGGCGGAGCGGGTCGCCCGGACAGGGCGGTCACGATGGGCATCCTGGTGACGGACCGGGCCGGCCGGGAGGCAGCGAAGAACGTGGCCACCACGGCGAGCACCATGGCCACGACGATCACCAGCCACGGCAGCTGGAACACGCCGATCACGTGATGGGCATCGGACTCGAGCCTCGGCCGGTACGCCAGCCAGGCGGCCAGGCCCACCGCGGCCCCGATCAGCGCGCCGGCCACCCCCACGACCACGCCGTTGGCCCGGACGACGAGACGGATGTGCTTGTCCGTGGCTCCCAGGGAACTCAGCATGCCGAGCGAGCGCAGCCGGCGCTGCGCCAGCACGGTGAAGCCCCCCACGGCCACCAGGGCGATGAGGAGCATGGCCACCGTGGCCAAGGCGAGCGTGATGGTCTCGGGGTTGATCGGGTTGCTGGCCGCGGCTGACGCCGGAGTCTGCACAGTGGGGCCGATGGCCGACGGTTTCACCCCGGGCGCGTCGAACAGCACGGTGGCCTGGGCCGGCCCGCTGACCTGGCCCGGTACGACGAGGGCGAACTCATCCAGCAGGCTCTGCGGGTTCTCGACGATGCCGACGACCCGGCGGGCCTTCCCGCCCTGCTGCCAGAGGTCCCCGGTCGTGAGCCTGAGCGCGGACGCCACGCCGCTGGTCACCGCCACCTGGCCGGGTCCCGTGGGGTAGTGCCCGCTGACCAGTGCGAGCATCGGCTGCCCGAACGGGCCGCGGGGGTTCTGCGCGCGCAGGTCGAAGGCATTGATCGAGCCGGGGATGGCGATGGTCTGGTTCTCGATGACGTCGACCCGGCCGAATCGATGCCGCAGCGCGGCAATCTGCGCGGCCAGATGCGGTCCGGCCCCCTGGAAGGTGGCCTGGTCGTCAGCCGTGCCGAAGCCCGCAGTGGCCGCAGGCCGCGAGTTGGTGGCCACCGCCGCCCCGAGGAAGGTGGCGGCCACCGCGACAATGATGAGCGCCAGGACGAGCAGCTGCTGGCGCCACTCGCGGCGGAACATCCGCCACGCCCAGCGGACCACCGCGCGACGGGCCGGAACGCCGCCGCCCCGGGCACCGGCACGGGCAGGCCGCTCGCGCAGCGCGGTGCTCACGGGCCCTCGCCCGGCAGCCGGTGGGATCCGGGGGGCCGTCCCCCCGGGGCGGCACCGAGCAGCGACTCGGGGCCGGGTGGCGGGGCGGTCTGGTCGATCACGCGCCCGTCCCGCAGGAACACCACCCGGTCGGCCCACGACGCCAGCTGCGCGTCGTGGGTCACCACCACGGCGGCGACGCCCCGCTTGCACGCCTCGTGCAGCAGGCGCATGACCTCCTCCGCGTTCACCGAGTCCAGTGCGCCCGACGGCTCGTCGGCGAGCAGCAGTCGGCGCTCCCCGACCACCGCGCGCGCGATCGCCACCCGCTGGCGTTCCCCGCCGGACAGCTCATCGGGGAACCTGGCCGCCCGGTCGCCGAGGCCAAGTCCTTCCAGCGCCGCTATCCCGGCCGCGCGGGCCGCCCTGGCGCCCGTGCCGTCCAGTTCCAGCGGCAGGGACACGTTCTCCGCCGCGGTCAGCCCGGGCAGCAAGTTGAACTCCTGGAAGACGAATCCGACGGAGCGGCGCCGCAGCCGCGCCTTGGCGTTACGCGACATCCCGGACAGCACGGTGCCGTCGATCAGCACCTCCCCGTTGGTCGGGTCCTCCAGGCTTCCGGCGATCGTCAGCAGCGTGGACTTGCCCGAGCCGCTCGGGCCCATCACCGCTACCATCGCCCCCGCCTCGACCGTCAGGTCGATGCCGCGAAGTGCCTGCACGAAGCCCGCCCCGGCCCCGTAGGTCTTCGTGACCCCCCGCAGCTCCAGCGCGCTCACAGCCGCGCTCCCACTCTGCGCCGCAGCCTCGGCAAGGCGGCGGGAACCGGCCGGGGAGGATCGGCGGCGGCGCGCTTGAGGCGGCCGTCGGCGGAGTCAAGCCACCGGATGACCGCATCGAGCCGGAACAGCTCGGCGTCCACCGCAAGCGCCAGGCCCAGGTCGGACTCGGCCTCGGCTTCCTTGATCCGCGTCCACTGCTGCATCAGCTCCACCAGGTACCGGCGGTGCACCTGGATCACCTCGTGCACGTCGGTGCCGGGCACCCGAGCCGCCACCAGTACCTTCATGACCAGCTCATCGCGGGGCGGAGAGGCCAGATCTGGCGGCGTTCGCAGCCATCCGGCCAGCTCCTGCTCGCCGCCGGCGGTGATCCGGAAGCCCTTCTGCGGGCCGTCGTCCCCGGTGCCGTCGGACTCCACCAGCCCGTCCCGCTCGAGCCGCTGCAGCGTCGTGTACACCTGGCCTATGTTCAGCGGCCACACCTCGCCGGTCCGCGCCTCGAACTCCTCGCGCAGCTGCAGGCCGTACTTGGGCCCTTCGCTGAGCAGCGCCAGCAGCGCATGCCGGACGCTCATGACATTCCTCGATCACGTAGCATGCTAAGGATGATACTGAGTATGCAAGCCGCTGGCAACCTCATTTGCCTTGCGGCGCGCTTATCTGCCGGGCGGCGCGGCTGCCGTGTGCTAGCCGGCCTGGGTGATGGCCGCGACCTCGTCGGGGCTCAGCTCGATGGACGCGGCCGCGATGTTGGTCTCGACGTGCCAGGGCGATCCCGTGCCGGGGATCGGCAGTATCTGCGGTGATCTCGCCAGCAGCCAGGCCAGCACGATCTGCCGCGGGCTGGCGTCATGCCGCTTCGCCGCCTCGGCCACCGCCGGGTTGCTGTCCGCCTGCTGGATCGGCGCCCACGGCAGGAACGCGATCTGCTCAATCTCGCAGGTGTCCACCATCGACTCTGAGTTGCGGTCGGCCGCGTTGTACCTGTTCTGCACGGACACGACCGGGGTGATCTGCTGCGCCGCGCGCAACTGGGCCTCGGACACGTTCGAGATCCCGATGTGCCGGATCTTGCCCTCGTCCTTGAGCTGCACGAGCGTGCCCAGCGACTCGGCCAGCGGCACGCCAGGGTCGGGCGAGTGGAGCTGGTACAGCGGGATCTGGTCCAGCCGCAGCCGCCGCAGGCTGCCCTCGCAGGCCGCGCGCAGGTGCTCGGGCCTGCCGTCGGCATCCCAGCGGCCCGGGCCTGGCCGTACCAGGCCGCCCTTGGTGGCGATGACCAGGTCGTCGGGATAGGGATGCAGGGCATCGGCGATCAGCCGCTCGCTGACCTCCGGGCCGTAGGAATCTGCGGTGTCGATGAAGTTCACGCCGAGTTCCACCGCCCGCCGCAGCGCCGCGAGGGCCTGCCCCGCGTCCGGCGGCTCGCCCCAGATGCCGTCGCCGGTGATCCGCATCGCGCCGAAGCCCAGCCGCCGCACCACCAGGTCGCCGCCAATCTCGATGGTTCCCGCGGCTGCCGCCATGGCCGGACTGGTCATAAGTAACCTCCTGAACTCTCCCTGTTCCAGTCTCTCAGCCGGGGCTCGGGCCGTCCGCATCGCGTCCATTCAAGGGCGGCGCTGGGCGCCGCGCGGCTCTGAGCGGGCGCGGCTCAGCCGGGGACGGTTACCTCGTGCCACAGCCCGCCGTTCAGGTCGATGTCATTGCCGCGGGCCTGGCCGGGAGCGGTGTCAGCGATGTAGGTGTAGAGGGGATGCCCGTCGTAGGTGGCCTGCGTCGCGCCGCCTGACCGCATGATCGTGCTCAGCCGGCCGGTCACGCCCGGCCCGGCGGTCGGCGTGCCGGTGACCGGCGGCCAGTAGCTGGCGCACGTCCCGTAACAGCTTGACCTGGCCGGTGTGTCGGGCGCGAACCAGTACAGCGTGAACCCCCTGGCGTTGGTGAGCACGGTCACGCCGCCGATCCTCGCCGTGCCCAGGCTGCCAGCGACCGAGGACCGCGGGCCGCCCGCCCCGGCGACGGCGACGCCGAGCAGCACCAGGGCGGCGACCGAAACCCCCGCGGCGGCCCACCGGGCACCCGGCCCGGCCGCCCGCAGGCCGGCGGCCGGGGAGAGGGCCGCCGCGGCCAGCGCGGCGAACGCGGCTACCTCGATCACCCCGGCGACGATCCCGGCGGTCGTCCGGACCTCCCTGAACCCGAACAGGCCGATCCATACTGATAGCAGGTAGCCGCCGAGGGTCGCCGCGGCGAACCCGGCGCCGGCCGCGGCGGCCAGCCGGCCGCCAACTGCCAGCACCGCCGCGGCGAGGCCGAAGGCGGCGATCACCTGGAGCAGGAACAGCCAGCCGATCACCGGGATCGACCGGTAGCCGGTCACGTACAGGTCAAGGTGGATCGCCCCGGTCGCGGCGAGCAGCCCGGCCCCGGCTACCCGGGTTCCGAGCCGCCGCCAGTCCGGTCGCGCGCGCCGTGTTGTCTCCATGACCATTCTCACGGCTGCTACCTGCCCGCTGGTTCAGTGATCGAGATAACGCATAGTGATGGGCCGGTCCCGCGGCAGAGCCACGCCGGAGGCGCCGCGCCTCGCGGGGCCGCGCTCGCGGCGTCGTCAGCCGGCCAGGCAGTCATCCGCGGTTCGCCAGAAGTCGGTAAAGGCCTGTGGCGGCGCAGGTGAGATCATCGATCGCTGGGTGAAGAGGATGCCGGTCAGGCCAGTGCGGGGATCGGAGCGCCAGGTGGTTCCGGTGCCGCCGTCCCAGCCGAAGCCGCGAGGCATGGCGCCCGGTGACGCGCCGGCGGCGGGAACCGCAAGGCCGAGTCCCCAGCTGGTGCCGTCGTCGAGGAACGGTGCCGCGCCCGCCAGCTGGTCGGTCACCATCCGCCGGGCCGACGCCTCCGACAGGATGCGGCGGCCGTCGTGCGTGCCGCCATTGAGCAGCAGCCGGACGAAGGGCCAGAAGTCGTCGATCGTCGATACCAGCCACCCGGCGGCGTTGGGAAACGCGGGCGGCGCCGCCCAGTAGCTGCTCTCGGGACTGTCGAGCACGGTCAGCGTGCCCGACTCCGGGTCGGGCTGGTAAGCCGTAACCGGCCGCGTTTGGCTGGCGGCACGCTGAAGGCGGTGTCGGTCATGCCGAGCGGTCCGAAGAGCCGTTCGCCGAGCAGGTCCTCAAGCGGCTGCCCCGCCGCCCGCTGGAGGAGGATGCCGAGCACCTGCGCGCCGGTGTTGTACATCCACCGCTCGCCGGGCTGGTGCATCAGCGGGAGCGTGCCGAAGTGGCGTATCCACTCCTCGGGCGTGTGCGGCGGCGGACCGCCGGCACCGTGTCGTCCAGGTCGGCGTCCATGCTGCGGAGCACCCGCTGGCCGGCCAGTTCCGGCAGGAACTCCTCGACGGGGTCGGCGAGCCTCAGCACGCCGTCGTCGACGAGCATCATCGCCGCCACCGCGGCGACGGGCTTCGACAGCGACGCTATCGGGAAGATCGCGTCGCGGCCGAGCGGCGCCGTGTCCCCGAACGCGCCGGTGCCGATCACCTCGACATGCCGGTGAGGTCCCCGTGCCACCAGGGTGATCAGGCCGGGCATCTCGCCGCGCTCGACATGGCCGGCCATCACCGCGCGCATGCGGGTGATCCCGGCGTCCGTCAGTCCCTGTCCCGTCATTGAGCAGTCACCTTATACTCCGGCCTGCCGCATCCTCCGGCCTGCCGCCCCGGCCCCGGGGCGTTAAACCGCCCCGGGACCACCGGACGCGAGTGACTGATCTGCGGGCGTCAGAACCGCAGGACTGTCTTCGCCGTGCCGATTTCCATTCCCTTGCTGAACAGCGAGGTGCCGAGCGCCGAGTCCAGCGCGCTCGCGGCGGTCCTGGTCAGGTTCAGCTCGATGCCCGTGGCGCGGACGCTGGTCTGGCCGGCGTTCAGGTGGGCGTGCGACAGGTTCACCCAGAACAGCGGGACCCGCACCTTCGGGTTCCCGTTCACGATGCCAGTCAGGTCGGCGTCCGTCAGGCTGATGTGGAACCTGCCCACCGTGATCGTCTTGCCGTTGGCGATATTGATGAACTCGATCCCGCCGCGGTGGTGGATCGAGCCGCCCAGCGGGCTGAGGGACACGTGCCCGCCGGTCACCGGGAAGTCGAACCGGACGGCTACCCGGCCGTCACGGTTGACCACTGACTCGCTGGCGCGGCCGGCCGGAACCGGCACGATCCCGGCCTTCAGCAGGGCCACGGCGATGCCGGGCGCGGTTTTGACCCGGGTGGTGCCGCCAGTTAGGTGCACCGACGCGGCAGCCGCCGCCCGGCCGGCCGGCTGGGCAGTGGCCGCGGACGCCGAGGCTGCCGCCGGGACAATGAACAGCCCGGCCGCCGCCAGGACGCCCGCCAGGCGCGTGAACGATCGCATGTCGTCTCCCTTCGGGCCGCGCTCTGTGCGCGGCCGCTCTGCTGAGTTACCGGCAAAGCGGGCAGCACGGATGCAGCGTTCGCCAGGTTTCACGCTGGGTGACCGGCCGGTGGCCGAAGCGATGGGCGGCCTCACGGGGAGGCCTGACGGGAACACGCCTCACGGGAACGACGTCACCGGAGCAGCGTCACCGGGGCAGCCTCACCGGGGCAGCGAACCGCGGACGACACTGGCCGGAGAGTGCGCCGGGCTGCCGTTGTAGGGCTGCAGCGAGATGTCGATCCGGGAGTAGTTCCGCAGGTTCACGCCGGGCGGCATGCTGAACTCGCCGGAATGGGCGGAGTCCAGGTCGCCGAGCGAGATCATGCTGACGCCGTTCCGGGCCAGCAGCCAGACCTCGTAGAAGCCAGGAAGCCTGGGCGCGCTGAGCCGCACCGTGAGCAGCGGGCCGCGGGAGGTGGCCTCCATCACCGCCAGGCCGGCGGCGTTACGCCACTGCGGGAACTCGGGCAGCGGCCTGAGCGCGATCCTGGCGACCACCCGCGTGCCGGCGGCGACGGCCGGATGGCGGCCGGCATCTCGCTCGTGGATGGCCACGGCCGATCCCGCGCCGATGATCAGCCCGGCCGCCGTGCCGGCCAGGGCCGCGGCCAGCGGCTTGCGCGGCAGCCAGGCACGCCAGGTCCGGTGCCGCGCTGCGCGGCCGGCCGGAGCCGGGCTGGGCAGCCCGCGGTCCCGGGCGGCCGCAGGATCAGCGCTGGCACCGGCCCCCGCCCCGGCGGCGGAGCCGTTGCTGCCGAGTGCTGCCGCGGCGACGCGGGCCCACACCTCGGGCGACGGGTGCGCCAGGCGGTCGCCGGCATCCGCCCGCCGGGCCAGCGCGACGACCGCGGTCAGCTGCCGCAGCTCGGACTGGCAGTGCGCGCAGGCGGCCAGGTGCGCGTCCTCCGGCGCCGCGCCGCCCGTCTCCCCCAGCGCCCGCAGGGACAGGGACTCAGCTTCCAGGTGAGACACCGTCGGCCTCCAGCCTGGTCCGCAGCCGCAGCAAGCTGCGGCGAATGTGGCTCTTCACTGTCCCGAGCGGGAGCCGGAGCAGGCCGGCTATCTGCTCGTGAGTGAGATCGGCGTAGAACGCGAGGGTCATGATGCGCCGCGCCGGCTCGCCAAGGCGGGCAATCTCGTCGGTCAGCACTATACGGTTTACCACCTGGTCAGGCGGGTCGGCGCGGGCCGGCTGCGCCCCGGGACCGGCCATGGTGCGCAGCGCGCCGGTTTCGCGCCGCCGCTGCCGCAGCGCGTCGGCGACCTTGTTGCGGGTGATGGCGACCAGCCAGCCGCCCAGCCCGCCGCGCTGCTGCTCGAACGTCCCGCGGCTGCGCCAGGCGGACACGAAGACCTGCTGCGTCACGTCCTCGGCCTCGGCGCGGGCGCCGAGTGAGCGCAGCGCGATGGTGTAGACCAGGGGCGAGTAGCGCTGGTAGGCCAGCGCCAGCGCGTCAGCCCGCCCGGCCTGGAATGCGGCGGCGACGCCGTCGTCCGCCAGCGCTCCGGCCGGGTCGGCCGCCGCCTGCCCGGCGGCGCTGGCCGCGGGAGCCGACGGCACGCTGCGCATGCTCATGCCAGCGCCTCACGGCGGCGCGCGGACGTCAGCAGCTGGCGTGCCCGCCGCAGGCCGCGCGCCGTCCGTGCCTTGATGGTTCCGAGCGGCACCCGCAGGTGCGCTGCGATCTCCCGCTGGGTGAGGCCGCCGAAGTAGGCGAGCTCGATGGCCTCTCGCTCCGCGCCGGGCAGCGCCGCAAGGGCGACGGCTATCTCCGCCGCGTCCGCCAGCCGCCCGGCGACCTCACGTCCGTCCTGGCCCGGCGGGTCCGGGACCGCCGAAAGCGGCATCACCGGGCGCGGCCGTGCCCGCAGGTAGTCGATGGCCCGCCTGCGCGCGATCATCAGTGCCCAGGCGTCCAGGCTGCGCGCCGGGTCGTAGCGCTCCCTGGTCCGCCACAAGTCGAGCAGGGCCGCCTGGGTGACGTCAGGCACGTCGTCAGGCGGCACCCATCGCCGCAGGTAGGACTGCAGCACCGGCCCGAGCCTGGCGTAACTGGCCGCGGTGTCAAGCGGGTGACCCGGCGCAGGCCGGACGGCAGGGCTAGCCATCCTGTCTCTCCGCTGTCTGCTCGAGCTGCCGCACCCCGATCGCCGCCGCCCTTCGCGCAGGCGCCGACGGTGCGGTTGGGCAAGGTCGGCGATGTCAATAACTTATTCAAAATCTATTCATAACGGAGTGCAAGCGCAAATCGGGTGGCACGCCTGAGCGTCCGGGCGGGCGGGCGACGGCGCACGGCAGCGGGTCAGCTGCGCTGGCGGGTCAGGCCGCGCTGTCCTCCCGCACGGCCTCGGCAGGGAGCCGGCCGGGCTTGCCGCCGGCGGGTCAGGCCGCGCCGACGGCCGCGCGGGCCTCGCGCACGGCCTCGGCCAGGGAGCCGACCAGCTTGCCGCCGGGCGGGGCGGCCCGCCAGCCGGGGCCGGCGGCGAAGAGGCGCAGCGGGGGACGCTGCCGGGGAATGCCGGCGAGCTGGGCCGGATCCCCGGTAACGGCCGTCTGCGACCAGATCATCGCGGCCGCCGGGCCGGTGCGCGATATCGCGTCAGCCAGGGCGTCAGGCGGCGTCCGCGCGCCGAGCATCAGCGTCCGCACGCCGTGCTCGGCCAGCGCGGCGGCGAGCGCGTACAGCGCCAGGCTGTGCTGCTCGCCGTCGGCGCAGGCCAGCAGCACGATCCGGGAGCTGCGCGAAGCGGAGGCCTGGCTGGCCCGCTGCGCCAGGGCCGCAAGCAGCTGCGCGGACAGCAGGTGCTCGACGTCGACGAGGTCACCAGTGGCGGCGTGCCGCTCGCCGATCGCGGCCAGCACGGGGACGGCGAGGTGCTCCCAGGTCGCCACGACGCCGTGCTCCCGGAGCGAGTTGTCCAGCGTACGGCTGATGGCCGGGCCGTCCAGCGCCAGCGCGGCGCGGGCGAGCCCGCGGGCCAGCGGCGGCCTGCCGGGCAGCGCCAGTGAGCGCCCGCCGGCGCCCCACGCCGGCGGCCCGCCAGGCGCCAGGCCGGGCCCGGCGGCGATGCCCGCGGGGACCTCGGCGAGCGCTGGCGCGGCCGGGTCCGCGGCGAGGGCGGGGCCGGCGTCTGTGCCAGCGGGCATCTCGGCGAGCGCTTCCGCGGCCAGGGCGGCGCGGGCGGCCTCGGCCGGGGGCACGCCGTCCAGGATCATCCGCCGCATGTGCTCGATCCTTGCGACATCGGCGGCCTGGTAGCGCCGGTGGCCGCCGGCGGTGCGGCCGCCCGGCGCGATGCCGTACCGGCGTTCCCAGTCGCGCAGCGTGGCCGGTGCGATCCCGAGCCGGCGTGCCAGCGCGCCGATGCCGTAGGCGGGCTGCGCCCGGACTGCCCCGGTCATCCCGGACCCGGCAGTGCCGTCAGGCCGGCCCGCGGCACGCGCCGCCGGTGCACGCGGCAGCGACCGTGGCGTGAGCGCGGGTCCCGCATGGTTTCCTCCTGGCCGTCGCGGGCACTTGGCGGCCGCGTTTCCTGGTTCTGCTGGTTCTTCGCAGCCAAGGGCCGTGCCGGTTGCAACCATCCCACGTCACGCGGATGAAGCCGTATGCGGACCAGCCGCCAGGTTGACAGGCCACGGCCGGCGGTGTGAATACTGAATTGCGCTCACCAATTCCCCCGTCACCGAGTGAACCTAGGGTCAGGACGATGCCTTTGTTAATAGCGATATCGGGAATTGGGCTGACCGGCGAGCGTTGGCGGCGCGGTGGCTGACGAAGCCCTTGTCGTATCCGATGATTTTAAGGTCGGCGCGCAGATAGCCGGCTACGTGCTACGGGAGCAGGTCGGCGCGGGGGCCGTGGCCGCGGTCTACCGCGCGTACGACGTGCGGCTCGACAGGTGGGTCGCGCTGAAGATCCTTGCGCCCCGGATTGCCCGCGGCGATCCGTTCCGCCAGCGGCTCATCAGGGAGTCAAGGGCGGCGGCGGCCATCGGCCATCCGCACATCATCCCGGTCTTCGAGGCCGGCGAAGCAGGCGGAGTGCTGTTCGTCGCCATGCGGTATGCCGGCGGCGGAGACGCCGGCACCCTGATCCGCCGGCTCGGCCCGCTGGACCCGGCACGCGTGGCCCGCATCATCGCCCAGGTTGCGTCCGCGCTGGACGCCGCGCACGCGGCCGGCCTGGTGCACGGTGATGTCAGGCCGGCCAGCATGCTCCTTGCCGCGGCGGCGGCTGACAGCCCGAGTCCGGATCATGTCTACCTTTCTGATTTCGGGCTCAGCGGCCGGCAGGTCGATGATCGCGGCGATCTTGATGCGCTGGCGCGTGCCGCCTACGAGATGCTGACCGGCCAGCGGCCCCCGTCCGGGCGGGAAGGCGATGCCGGGTCCGGTCCGGCCCGGCCCGCGGAGTCGCCGCCGTCGTTGAACTTGCTGCGCCCGGACCTGCCGCCGGAGATCGATTATGTCCTGGCGCGGGCCCTGGCCGGGTCGCCAGGTGATCGCTATCAGGTCTGCCGCGAGTTCGCGGCGGACCTGCTGGAGGCGTGCGGGCTCGAACGGGACGCGAGCGAGCAGCCACCGGCTGATCCGCCGGAAGCCGCCGCCCCGCATGTCGAGCCCGGCGTCGCCGCCTCGCGGGCCGAGCCCTTGGTCGCCGCCCCGCGGGCTGAGCCCAGGGTCGCCGCCCCGCATGTCGAGCCCGGCGTCGTCGCCTCGCGGGCGGAGCCCAGGGTCGCCCCGGGGGTAGCGCCTGCGGGCCCCAGCCTGCAGTCCGCGCGCTTGATGGCAACTGGCCTGGCCGGAGCGGAGATAGCGCTGGCCCGGCGGAGACTTGCCGCTTACGAGTCGTATGCCCCCGAGCCGAATACCCCCGAGCCGAATACCCCCGAGCCGGCTTTACCTGAGCCCTACTCGGCTGAGCCGCCCGCGCCGGAGCCGTACTCGCTCGCGCCGTACTCGCTCGCGCCTTATTCGCCCGCGCCGCCGCGCCGCTCACCAGTCATCGCGGCGGCCATTCTCGTGGTGATCCTCGCCGTTGCGGGTGCCATTTTCTTAGCATTGCGCGGCGGCGCGGCGCCTTCCCCGCATGCCGGGATACGGCCAGCTGCGAGCGGCCCGGTTAACTCCGGCAACCCGGGCAGCTCGGCTAACGGCAGGCACGCCAGCCACGTTGGCCAGAGCAGCCACTCCGGCCCGGGTAGCTACCGCAAACGGATCAGCCACGTCAAGCCGGCCGGCCACGTCAGGCCGAGCAGCACTAGCAGCCCCGGCAAGGCGACCAACCCGGCGAACTCCGCCGGCCCGGCCATGACGGTCTCGGCGTACATCGCGGCGATCAACGCGCGTGACTACGCCCGGGCGTGGAGTCTCGGCGGGCGGAGCAGCTCACCCTCGTACGCGGCCTTCGTGCAGGGCTTCGCCAGCACGGCCAGCGACACCCTGACCATCCTGTCGGTGAACGGCCACACGGTCACCGTCCGGCTTGCCGCCCGGCAGACCGACGGCGCCGTCATTACCTATCAGGGCACGTACACCGTCGACGACGGCGTTATCGTCGCGTCGGACGTCAAGCAGATCGGCTGAGTTCAGCGGTCATCCCGGAGCCGTCGGCTAGCATGCTGGCCGGGCACCATGACCTCTACCCGAGAGCCGCTGGGCACCCCGCCTACTGCCGCCAGGCCGGGCGATGGCCGGCTGAAGCCAGGCTGGCTTAGCCGGCGCTCGTCCGGGCAGAGCCAGAGCCAGTCCGGGCAGGGCCCGTCCGGCGGCAGCCGGTTCAGCCTGCCCAGGCTGCGCGGCCCCAGCCGGTTCCAGGTCGCGGCGCTGTCGGCCTGGGCGCTGGCCGGGCTCGCCCTCTTCACCTGCTACCTGCACCTGTCGCGGACGGCGGCGGTTGACTCCGACGGCGCGTCGAACGTGCTGCAGGCATGGGACATGCTGCACGGTAACCCGCTGCTGCGCGGCTGGGTGCTGTCGGATGTCTCCTTCTACACGACCGAGCTGCCGCAGTACGCGCTGATCGAGCTGATCCGCGGGCTGAGCCCCGACGTGGTTCACATCGGCGGCGCCATCACCTACACCCTGCTGGTGCTGCTGGCCGCGCGGCTTGCCAAGGGCGGGGCGACGGGCCGCGAGGCCGTGGCCAGGGCCGCGATAACGGTCGGCATCATGCTGGCCCCGCAGCTGGGCGACGGTGTCTACGTGCTGCTGCTGGGACCGGACCATGTCGGCACTGCGGTCCCTGTGCTGCTGGTCTGGCTGCTCCTTGACCGCGCTCCGCGACGCTGGTACGTGCCCGTCGCCACCGGGATACTGCTCGCCTGGGCGACCATTGCCGACAGCATTGTGCTGGTCATCGCCGTGGCGCCGCTGACAGCGGTATGCGTTATCCGGATCTATCAAGCGAGGATCCGTGACGGCCGGCCACTGCGGTCATGCTGGCTGGAGCTGTCCCTCATCGCCGCCGCGCTGCTCGCCGCCGCAGTTGCCAAAGCGGTACTCGCGCTGATCGCCGCGCGGGGCGGATTCGCCGTCCAGCCGATCGGCCATAGCTTCACGGCATACGACCAGATGCCGCGTCATATCCTGATGACGATCCAGGGGCTGCTGCTGCTCTTCGGCGCGAACTTCTTCAGCCAGAACCTCGGCCTGGTCAGCCTGCTCGCCGTCGCGCACCTGGTCGGCCTGGCGCTGGCCGCGGCGGCGACCTGGCTGGCGATCCGGCGGCTGTTCGCAGCCACCGAGCTGATCACGCAGGTGCTGGCGATGGCCATCATGATCACCCTGGCCGCCTACCTGACCGGCACGCGGGTCGCGGGCCCGCACAGCGCGCGCGAGTTCACCGCGGTGCTGCCGTTCAGCGCCGCGCTGGCCGGCCGCCTGCTCGCCGGGCCGCTCGCCAGGGCCAGGCTGCTGCCCGCGCTGGCCCTGGTGGGGATCGGCGTGGCGCTGAGCCTGGGCCGGGAGGTCGTCCTGCCGCCCGCCGCCGCGCAGAACCAGCAGCTCGCCGGGTGGCTAGCCGCGCACCGGCTCGATTACGGGCTCAGCGGCTACTGGCAGTCCGCCAGCACGACCGTCGACAGCGGGGGCCGGGTGCAGGTGGTGCCGATCCACGGCAAGGTACTGGGCCCGGGCGACTGGGAGAGGAACGCGTCGTGGTACGACCCCCGTGCGCATGACGCGACCTTCGTCGTGCTCCAGCCGCCAGGCCCGGGCACGCCGTATCCATGGGACCCGCCTATCCAGGCAGCTCTCGGCCAGCCGGTCCGTACCTACTACGTAGGCACCGATGTCGTGCTGGTCTGGACCAGGAATCTGCTGATTAACGTCCATTGATGCCGGCAGCGGTACCGCGAATCGCGCCGCCCGCGGCTGCCGAGTCCGGCGGCACGGCTCTCGCCGGGCAGGGGCTTTTCGATAAGCCTGGCGAAACACCCCGATCCGGCGCCTGCCAGCAGTGATCCTGCGAGACGATGGGGCATGCTCGTGCTTCTCGTCCGCGTCCTCGGCGCCGGCCACCGCCGGCACGTGGCGGTCCTGCTCTCGGCGGCCGTAGCCAGCGCGCTGATCTGGGGCGCGCTGTTCGCCCACGTCGAGGGCTATCCGCTGACGACGGGGCTGTACTGGGCGATCACGACAGCGACGACCGTTGGCTACGGCGACGTGATTCCGCACAACGCGGCAGGCAGGGTGGTGGCCTCCGCGACCATGCTGACGACTATCCCGCTGCTCGCCGCGGTCTTCGCGCTTGTCACCGGCGCGGCCGCGGCGGCCGGACTACGGAGGATTCTGGCGATGGGACACGAATTCCCCGCGGGGGCCTACCGCATCGTCGTCGGGATGGCCCCGACCGTCCCCGCGATACTTGATGAGCTCGTCGCTGTCGGCGATCACGTCGTGCTTGTCGCCGACGCCGACCCGGTGAAGGTGCGCCCGGAGGTGCACGTCGTCCGCGGCGACCCGACGCAGCCGACAGTCCTCCGGTCGGCCAGGCCAGAGGGCGCCCAGCAGGCCCTCATCACAGGAGCCACGGACAGCGACGTCCTGGTCAGTGCCGTCCTGCTGCGCAAGCTGGCGCCGGATCTGCCGATAGTGGCCCTGGTTCGCGCACCGTCGGTACGCGAGGCACTGCGTGAACTCGGCGTCCAGCAGACCATCTCGGCCGAGGAGCTGATCGCGCACGCGCTGGCCAAGACCCTGGAGGCGCCGCACGCGGGAGACATGCTCTCCCAGCTAGTGGAGTCGAACCAGCACAGCCTGACGGAGATCTCCGCCGACGCGGCCACGGTCGGCAAGCTGCTCAGCGCGGTACGCGACGAGCGGTCCGGGCTCGTGCTGGGACTCGTGCACGAGGGCACGTTCATGCTCGGCATCGGCGAAGACCCGCTGGTGGCCCTGGGTGACCAATTGCTGATCGCCGAGCCATTGCGTAAATCACGTAAGTAATCGTTTAAATCATATAATTAGTGGTTGGCACACGCTAATAGTGCCTCGCCAGGAATTGACCGGAACCGTCGCGCCCAAGAACCCGATTTGCCCGCGAACGTGCAGGCCGGCGAGTGATCACGACGCTTGGAAAATTGCATAAAACTTGCTGCCGGCAGCACTTCTTAAGATACCGTCCGAGTTTATGGAAACCCCTTACGGGGAAATCCCGGACCGATTCGTAAAGGACATGACGCCCCAGGAGATGCACGATTTCCTGAGGTGCCGCCGCAGTCGCCGGACCTTCCTGCGGGGAGCGGCGGCGCTGGGCGCCGCGGCGGTTGCCGGCCCCGTGCTCTTGCGCCAGTCGACGGCATTGACCGCGCCCACGCCGATCGGGCCGCAGTGGATCGCGTTCGGGGGCGACCCGACTTCCCAGATGTACCTCTCATGGTCAGCGGGCACCGCCTCGGGCCTGCGCCAGGCTCCTCCGAGACCACAGCTGCGCTGGGGCCTGGACGCCTCGTACGGCAGCGCCGCGGTCGCGGACATCTCCGCGCAAGTGCCGGTGCCGGCGACCGTGCCAGGCGAGCCCCCCGAGAAAACCTTCTATAACAGCGTGCTGCTGAGCGGCCTGTCGCCGGGGACGGCTTACCACTACTCGGTCAGCAACGACGGCGTCACCTGGAGCGCCGATAGCGTCTGTACGACGGCGGTGGCCGGAGCAGCAGACTTCCGTTTCACCGCGTTCGGCGACGAGGCATTCAGCACCCGCACCGCGGCGCCGATGGTGCAGCTCGTGTCCTCGCTCAATCCCGCGTTCCATCTCGTCGCGGGCGACCTGGCCTATGCCACGCCCAGGGGAATCAAGATTCCCGACGTGGTCAGCTTCGTTCCCGGGCACTGGGACCGATACCTGGCCGTCGCCGGCCCGGGCGCCGCCCGGTCGATCCCCTGGCAGGCCTCCGTCGGCGCGCATGAGACTGAGCCGCTCGGCGACAACGGGTACGCCGGCTTCGTTACCCGGCTCCCGCAGCACTATGACCACAGCTCGGGATCCCCCGTCGTGCATACGTTTACCTACGGCAACGTCGCCTTCATCCACCTTGACGGCAACGACCTCTCCGCTCAGGAGACGGTCAACAACGGCTACACCGACGGAGCGCAGACTGCCTGGCTGAGCGCCAGGCTGGCCGGCTACCGCTCAGCCGGGACCGGCATCGACTTCATCGTGGTGGTCTGCAACTGCTGCTGTTATTCCAGCAACAGCAGGCATGGCTCCGATGGCGGCCTCCGCGACGTGTGGGGCCCGCTGTTCGATCAGTACCAGGTCGATCTGGTGATCAGCGGCCACGTGCATGCCTACGAGCGCACGAACCCCATGCGGGGCGGTCAGCCAACCCGGCGGGTCGCCCCGGGCGGCACGATCGATCCGGCCACGGACGGGACCACCTACATCTGCGCCGGGGGCGGTGGCAACCAGCTGTATAGCGGCTGGTACGGCCCTACCGGCTCGGGCGATCCCGGCAGCTCGACCACGCCGAAGATATGGCGGTGGAGCGGCGGCGACACGGCCAGCGGCGGCAGCGGAACGCCGCTGAACCTCCCCGACACGGCGATCGGCTTCTCCGCATGCCGCCGTGCCGCCTACAGCGTCGTCGTCGTCGACGTCACCGCCCCCGGCGGCAGCCAGACAAGGATGCGCGTCCGGGCCATGATGCCCGCCCAGACGCGGCAGGCCGTGACGAGCATCGCAGATCCGGCCGTCTTTGACAGTGTGTCGCTGGTCCGGACCGTCGGCATTAGCTGGGCATAGCCCGCCGGTCCGGCGCTGGCCTCGAGTCTGTCAGGGCCAGCGGCGCGGGCAGTCGCAACTCGAATACCGACCCCTGGCCGAGTATGCTCCGGACCTGAACCGTGCCATGGTGCGCCTCGGCGATCGCCTTGACGACCGCCAGCCCGAGGCCGAACCCGCCGATCTCCCTGCTGCGGCCCGCATCGACCCGGGCGAAGCGGCCGAAGATCCGGCCAAGCTCGGAGCCCGGGATGCCGGGGCCCGAGTCAGCCACCGAGAGCACGACGCAATCGGCCTCGCGCCGGGCGCTCAGCTCGATGAGGCCGCCGGTGCCGGTGTGATCGACGGCGTTCTCGATCAGCGCGTCCAGCGCCACGGTCAGCCGGTCGGGATCCGCCCGCACGCTTGCCTCCGCCAGGGTGCCAAGCGACCAGCGCCGGGGCTCCTGGCCCCACCGCCGCAGCGTCTCCGCCATGAACTCGGCGACATCCACGGGGGCGGGACGCAGGAAGTCCGGGCCGTCCGTCGAGGCCAGCAGCAGCAGCCGGTTGGCCAGCCGGCGCATCCGGAGCAGCTCGTCGACGGTCACCCGCGCGTCCTTCGCGATCGCGTGATCCGTGGCTGCGTGCGCGATGAGCTCGGCGTGGCCAAGCGCGATGGTGATGGGAGTGCCAAGCTCGTGGGAGACGTCTTGCAGGAACTGGCGCTGCCGGTCCAGTAGGAGCAGGTTGTGCTCAGAGACGCGCTTCATCTCCTCGGTCGCGGTGACCCGCCTGCGGGCGTGCCAGACCATCACCACGAACATCATCGCGATCAGCGGGACTTCCGCGAGGTAATCCAGGTCCTGCTGCCCTCTGATCACCTGCCAGCCGATCAGGCCGCCGGTGGCCAGCGTCACGACCGCGACCACCAGGACCGTGGATCCCAGCCGCCAGAGGCGGAAGCCGTAGAAGGCGGTCAGGCTAACCCAGATGATCAGGAACGGGATGGTCTGCCAGGCGGTGAGGAGGCGCATGGCGAGTAGGTTCAGCCCGATGAACGTTACCCAGGCAATATCCACACGGTAGGCGCGAGCCAGCCGAAGGATACGATCACGCCGCATTCAAGCCGCTCCCTGCCAGGGTAACGCCGCCAGCCGCGTCCGGCTCTGCGGCAGGCGTCCGGTAACTTCGTCCCAGTTCAGGCGCCTAGCGAATTCTACGGCTCAATGCGGCTTAACTGCCCTGAATCGCCGCGTTTGAGCTGGCGGCGCTGTCCTGGTGCCCGGCAGGCGGCGCCAGGACAGCGGCAGGCCAGGGCCGGTCAGGCTTCGAGCGCGGCATCCAGGGTGATATCGACTCCGGTCAGCGCCTTGCTCACCGGGCAGCCTTCCTTGGCCCGCTGGGCGGCGCTGGCGAAACCGTCCGCATCCAGGCCGTCGACCTCGCCGCGAACGGTGAGCTTGATGCCGGTGAGCTTGAAGCCGCCCGCAGGGTCGGGGCCGAGTGAGACATCGGCCTGGATCTCCAGGGACTGCGGGGTGCCGCCGGCCCCGCCGATCTCCGCCGAGAGCGCCATCGCGTAGCAGGCCGAATGGGCGGCCGCGATGAGCTCCTCGGGGCTGGTGGTGCCGGCCGCGTCCTCGGCCGCGCGCTTGGGGACCGAGACCTCG